>OCZT010000661.1_pt1 | contig 34541 bp, 32 predicted proteins | sample 1539031 | NCBI WGS metagenome assembly OCZT01 (sample SAMEA3539308, study PRJEB22396) | soil metagenome | biome: tundra; feature: field; material: soil | place: USA | collected 2010-05 | depth 0.15 m | reverse complement strand
TTACTTTGTGGGGTACCGGAAATCCATACCGGGAATTTCTTTATGTCGATGACCTGGCAGGAGCCTGTGTTTATTTGATGAAAGAGGTTGATTTTAAAGATCTTAAGGCTCTTCGCCCTGAGCCCCGTGCCCTGAGCCCTGTGCCATTAGAATTCAGCGATAAGCCCAATGCAGATATTAAAAATACACATATTAATATCGGTACTGGAAGGGATCTTACTATAAAGGAACTTGCCGGCTTGATTAAGAATATTGTCGGATTTAAAGGTGAGATTCAATGGGATTCTTCCAAGCCGGACGGGACCTACAGAAAATTGCTTGATGTTTCTAAGATTAACAAGTTGGGATGGAAAGAAAAAATCAGTCTGGAGGAAGGTATTAAGATGATTTATAACAAATATTCAGCATAAATAATACATGATAGTGAGGGTCTTGTTAATAACACCTCAATTCTATGGAATTGAAAAAAAAATCAAGTCAATTCTCGAAGAATTAGATTATGAAGTCATATGGATTGAAAATAAAACACTGCAATTTGACTATCATGGTATAAACTCAAAATTTAAACTTTTCAGGAAGATCTATTTCTTTCTCCTGGCACCACGTATCTGCTATCTGAAAAAAGAGTTGAACAGAATCGGGAATCTTAAATTTGATATCCTCTTTTCTATAAATGCCCAAATTATCTGTAAATACCTTTTCAAAAAATTAAAAAGAACAAATCCGGAGATACACTCTGTACTTTATCTATGGGATTCATTCTCAATGTATAATTGGATAAAAGAACTTAAGCTTTTTGATAAAGTATATACATTTGACCCTGTTGATTCAATAAATTATAAAATAGAATACAAACCCAACTTCTATTTGAGGAGCAATATAAATATAAGTCCTGAAAATGAATATGATCTTTTTTTTGTGGGGAAGTTTAGTCAGGACAGGTTAGTAAAGATTGATAAAATTTTAACTCTGCCGGAGATGCGCGGCATAAAATGTTTTGTAAAACTCTGGCCTTCTTATAAGATATTCCTTCATAATCATTTCATATTCAGATTTTTTAAAGCATTCAATTTTAAAAGTAAATGGGTAAGAAATTATCAGCTTAACTTTGAAGTATTAGAAGGGAAAATTAAAAGAGAGTATTTAGTAGAAGAAAGCCTGAGTTATGAAGAAATGCAACATCATCTGATATGTTCAAATGTAATATTAGACCTTCCTTTTCAAAGGCAAACCGGATATACTCATCGTTTGATTGGAGCACTTGCAAACGGTAAGAAAGTAATTACTACAAATTCATATATAGTAAAAGAGAAATTCTTTAATTCAGGACAGATTCATATTTTGGATCATCAAAATCCTGAAGTTGATTGCAACTGGATCACAAAAAAATCAACATTTCAGGTTGACAGTTTTTTTCTGGAGCTTGAATTGTCAACATGGCTAAAATCTGTTATTAATGCGGGGATGGCTTAACAAGAAGGTAAACCTTGGTTTTATTGTTAATCCATTTTACATGTACTGTGTGGCATTTTCATTTGCAGTATTCATCTATCTATGGGGATGGAGTAAGATTTTTCCGGCATTGTCGGCATCTTTGATCCTGTTTTTAGCTGGAACTTTAATTCTTTTCTATTTCACCGGTTACTTAATTGGAAAACGTAAGTTACTAAGATTTCATATCTGTGGATTTAACACATATTTAAATGACATTATTTTTTGGCTGATAGTTCTTTTATGTTTTATAAATATCCTTTATATGGGATATTTGCCTGTAATGGATCGCTCTCGCAATTACCGTGAATTTGGTATGCCAGTAATCGATCCTGTTTTTAATTCACTAAGTATTTTTTTCTCGGTATTTTACTTTCAATCATATCTTGACTCGAAAAAGAAGAGATTTTTACTATATGAATCCTTAATTCTGATCCTGCAGTTTCTTCTTTTCCGGAGATCAGCGATTGTTTGGATAATAACTTCTTCATTTTTCCTTTTTTTGCTAAAGAAACAGAAAATACACCTTTTGATTCTTATTGCAGTTATTATCTGCATTCCTTTGTTTTCTTACTGTTTTGGTTTATACGGGAATACGCGTAGTAGCTTGACAAAATCTATTGTATTGAATGATTTAGGAGCCAGTGATGCTTTTAAAAACTCCGGAATTGATCATAACCATTACATGACTTATCTTTATTTGTCTTCACCTTTAGCAAATCTGCAGGAAAATATTAATAAAAGTAGGGGTTCCTTTAATAATGGTGATTTAAAGAAGTTTTTGTTTTATTGTCTGGTTCCTGAAAGCATTTCTCACAGATTAGAAAAACCATTACATTTAACCGGTCCAGTCTGCAATCTGATTACGCCTGAATTAATTGTAGGAACTTGCTATATGGTCAGTTTCTATACACTTGGATGGCCCGGAATGATTATCATGTTTATATTTTTATTTTTCTTTATTCTCCTTTGTCTGACTATTATCAGAAAATGGGACACTTTTGCCCTGGTAACATTGTCTTTGTTGTGTACAACAGTTTCGTTATTGATTTTTTCTAATTTTCTGAACCGTTTGGATGTAATTCTTATGCTCTTATTTTATCCTGTATTGTTTCATTTCCTATATACAAGAAATGGCACTAAGGTGATTTCTGAATTGTAAAATAGGTGAAAGTAGCAATTATTGTATCACGTATTGATCAGCTTGGACCTGTGAAGGTTATTCAAAACCTGGTTAACATACTCAGTAAAATTGACGAACTAGTGGTTGAGGTATTTTACTTCGATAAAAATGTTGATCAGAAAATAAATATGGATGTACCGGTAAAAAGACTGGAACGTCGGAACTTCTGTTTTGCTGAATTTGATATTATCCATACCAGTGGAATACGTCCTGATCTGTTTGCCTTTTTATATCGTAAAAAGATCAGGTATCATATTTCAACTATTCATAATTTCGTTTTTGAAGATCTGTCATTCACTTATAACCGGCTTATAGCATTTCTATTTGGAAATATCTGGTTAATTTTATGGAGGAGGGCTGATAAACTTGTCTGCGTTTCAAAGGCAATAAGAACTTATTACGCAAAGTGGTATTCGTTGTCTAAGCTGGTTGTCATATATAATGGAATTGCAGAAACAGATTACACTTTTCAGCCTGATTATGAAATTATTCGATCGATAGATAATTACCGTTCTAAAGGGTTGAAAGTCTTGGTTAGTGTTAGTAATCTGACTAAAAGAAAAGGTATTGATCAGATTCTCCATCTTGTAGCTCAAGAAAAAGGACTGGCTTTCATGATTATTGGAGATGGGAAAGAACTGCTGAATCTGGTGCAGCTTTCAAAGAAACTGAATATAACTGACAGGTGTATATTCTGCGGATTCCAGATAAATGCAGTTAATTATTTAAAACATTTTGATTTTTCTATTATGCCATCGAGATCAGAAGGATTTGGTCTTGCTTTGATTGAAGCTGTTCAGCAGAAGATTCCTGTAATCTGTTCAGATATTGAGGTGTTTAAAGAATTGCTAAATTCAGATGAGGTTACTTTTTTTAAATTGGAAGATTTGACTTCATTAGTTGTAGCCCTGAAGATGGCATATGAAACTGGTAATAAAAAAGCTGACTTAGCATATACCAGATATCGAAATAATTATACCGACATGCTAATGGCAAAACACTATTACAATTTGTATAAGTCAGCATAATAGTGCCATTTCAGTGAACTTTCTCCTTTTGTCTTTCACTTTCTCCTTTATCCTTTCACCTTTAACCTTGTTCTCACTTTTGTCTTTTTACTTTTATCTTTTGTCTTTGAATGACTGATCTTGCTGTAATAATGTCTGTTTATCAAAATGACAGATTGAAATATTTAAAAGAATCCGTTCAAAGTATTCTTAATCAGACATTTTCTCAATTTGATTATTATATCGTTTTTGATGGACCTGTAGCATCTGATATTGACAATTATATCACAACAATAGGAGATACTCGAATTAAACTTTTCAGATTGGAAAAAAATGGAGGGTTAGCCAGAGCTCTTAATTATATTCTTGGGATAATATTGAAGAATCCTGGGTATAGTCTGATTGCAAGGATGGATGCCGATGATATTTCTTTACCTGAGCGCTTCGAGAAGCAGTATAAGTTTTTGTCAGAAAATCGGGAAATTGCTTGTGTCGGTTGTTGGTATCAGGAAATTGATGAGTCGGGAAAACATCTGGCAGACAGAAAGTTGCCTGTTGATCATGATTCTCTTAAAAAGCGATACTTTACCAGGACTCCATTTGCCCATCCTTCAGTCATGTACCGGAGGCTACTTATCGAGAAGGGGGGTCTTTATCCTTCAGATACGATTCTAATGGAGGATAATGTATTGTGGGGGAGGGCATTAAAAGAGGGACTAAAGTTTGCAAATATCCCGGAATTTCTCCTGGAATTCAGGATTGATAAAGATTTTTATAAAAGAAGGTCGGGGTTTAAATACGGGTGGAATTATATTAAAACGAAGAGCGCAGTAAATAAATTCTTAGATGCTCCTTTTTATGCTTACCCTATTTCGATGAGTAAGGGGGTATTAAAGATGTTGCCAGTATCCTTTCTGAAATCTTTATATCACATAGATAGAAAATATTCATAGTTAATTTAAGTTCAGGTACTATAATATTTGAATCCCCGCGAGCGCATTGGCTTCGCCGAGCTCGTAAACTCGGTTCTCCATTGCTTGCTGCGGAGTCAGCGAGCATTAAGAATTTACCTTAGGGGATCGAAGATTCTTCGTAGCTTGCTGCGAAGAGCTTCAATAAGCTGTAAGTATCTAAATATTATTGAATTATTTTAAATATTTACTGATTTGTAGCGGGTAAGTAGGTGGTAAAGATAATCGTTTACATAATGCTGCTTAAAATAGGATTTAACTGTGTCATTTAATAATTCTCATTTTAAATCATGGTCGACAAAACCGATTTAATAAATACTTTAACTATTATTTATAAAGAAATTAATTGAATTTAATAACTTGATATCTTAAAATTTACCAAATGAAAGAAAATCCAAGGAAACTATATATCGCAAAACCATATATTGACGATTTGATTTGTCAGGATGTTATATCTGTTTTAAAGTCAGGTAATATTGTCCAGGGTCCAAAAGTAAAACAACTCGAAGAAGAGTTTAGCAAATTTTCTCAGGTTATGTACTGTGCCGCAGTAAATTCAGGAACTGCTGCATTGCATTCTGCCCTGTTTGCAATTGGAATTGGTCCGGGGGATGAAGTAATTACAACCCCATTTACTTTTGTCGCAACAGCAAACTCAATTCTAATGGCTGGTGCCACGCCAGTTTTTGCAGATGTGGATGAAAAAACATTTAATATTGATCCTAAAGAAATTGAGAAAAAAATTACTTCCAAAACCAAAGCAATAATACCCGTCCATCTTTTTGGCCAACCCGCAGAAATGGATAAGATAAGTGATCTTGCAGAACATTATAATTTAAAAATCGTTGAAGATGCTTGCCAGGCACATGGAGCATATTATAAAAATAAAAGAGTAGGTGGACTTGGAGATATTGCAGCATTTAGCTTATATGCAACAAAAAATATGATGGCAGGAGAAGGGGGTCTGGTTACCTCGAATAATGAGGAGTACATTGAAAGAGTGAAAAGCTTTCGACATCATGGTCAATCGCTAAATGAAGGATATAATTATATAAGTTTTGGTTATAATTACAGAATGACGGATATAAATGCAGTAATTGGGATTAATCAGCTTAAAAAACTTGAAGAATTCAATAATATCAGGAACAGAAATGCCTTATTGTATAATGAAGCACTCAAAGAAATAAAAGGTATTGAAATTCCTTTCAAAGGTGACAATTGCAGTCACGTATATCATCAGTATACAATCAAAATTGATAGTAAGAAATTTGGACATTCCAGAGCCGATCTTGTTAATGAGTTGAACCGGAATGATATTTTTCCCGGAATATTTTACCCTAAATCTTTACATCTATTTCCTACGTTTAAAGAATTTGGCTATAAAGAAAATGACTTTCCGGTATCTGAGAGTGTATCCAATTTAGTATTGAGCCTCCCAGTGCACCCTGGAATTTCAGAAAATGATATTCAAAAGGTGATAAATGTTATAAGTCGGTTTTCAAAACAAAGCTAATTTTGACTAACTGAACATTTATAAATATCATTTTGCTGAAATCTTAATCTTCCCTGGATATTTCACTATTACATCATAAGTTTGTTGATTAACTCATTGTAATTATTAAGTTTTAAATTTGAATAATCTAAAAAAGTATATAATGACACGATTACTTGAAATAAATGGCGTAAAAATACATCCTTCCGCAGAAGTTTCAGAAAATGCTATAATTGGGGAGGGAACTTTTATTTGGAATCAAGTTCAGGTTCGTGAAAACTGTAAAATTGGCAGCAATTGTATATTGAGCAAAGACGTTTATATTGATTTTGATGTTAAGATTGGAAATAATGTAAAAATCCAAAATGGAATTTCTATTTACCATGGAGTCGAGATTGAAGATGATGTGTTTCTTGGGCCACATATGGTTTTTACAAATGACTTATATCCGAGAGCATATATTGGAGACTTTAAAGTATATAAAACAATAATTAAGAAAGGAGCTTCGATTGGAGCAAATTCAACAATAATTTGCGGGACTACAATCGGAGAGTATGCAATGATTGGGGCTGGTACTGTAATAACAAAAGATGTACCTGATAATGCTCTTGTTATTGGTAATCCAGGGAGGATTGTTGGGTTTGTTGGAAAACTGGGAAAGAAGTTGATTAAAATAGGAACCACGAAGGAAGCAATAATTATGAAATGCCCTGTTTCCGAAGAGGTTGTCAATATTCCCGTGAATATATATAACCTTCTAAAGTAGTTAATTTGTTTCACTTTTGTAAAATATAAACTGTAACGGGTTATTTTAACAATAATATTATAAAAAGATAGAATGATAAATATTGCTTTAATTGGGTATGGTTACTGGGGTCCAAATGTAGCCCGAAATATCTTTGAAAGTAAACTTACAAAATTGCATTCTGTTTGCGACAAAAGACCTGAGAGACTTAACATGGCAAAAACAAGATATCTTAATCAAACGAGTTATACGCTTGATTACAAAGATTTCTTAATTAATGATGAGATAGATGCAATTGCTATTGTTATTGAAACAAGCGCACATTTTAATATTGCCAGAGAGGCTATTATGGCAGGAAAGCATGTCTTCATAGAGAAACCTATGACTTTAACATCATCTGATGGAGAAGAACTTAAGAAACTGGCCTCTCAATATAATGTAAAGTTGCATGTGGATCATGTTATGTTATTCCACCCTGGAGTCAAAAAAATCAAGAGCATGATTGATTCGGGAGAGTTGGGAGATTTAATTTATTTTGATTCTTCACGTCTGAACCTGGGCAAGATAAAAAATGATGTAAGTGCAATGTGGGATTTAGCTGTGCATGACCTTGCAATTATAGATTTCATAATTAATGGAATAAGTCCTGACTATGTCTCTGTGATAGGCGAAAAACAATGGAGTAAAAAAGAATCGCTTACATTTCTAAATCTTAAATATGGTCGGTTTATTGCTCATCTGAAATCCAGTTGGATCTCACCGGTTAAAGAACGCAGAATTATAGTTGCTGGTACGAAAAAGATGATTGTTTTTGACGACATGCATAGTCCGGAAAGCATAATTATCTATGATAAAGGGTTTAGTTCTGACAATAAATATGAAAATATTGAATATCAGGATTATGCCCCTGAGATAAGGGAGGGGAACGCACTAATTCCACATCTTCAAATCGAGGACTCTTTAAAAAACAGCATTGAATATTTTGCAAATGTGATTTCAAATGATAGCACTTCTTATTCGGGTGCAGATCAGGCCATTAGGATAATCAAAATATTAGAACAGGCTGACATCATTCTTAAAGGACAAAATAATTAATTTTAAAAAAAGTATGATAAATTTATCCAAACCCTGTTTTGATAACTGTGAATTAGATGCAATAAAAAAAACATTTGATTCTGGTTGGGTAGCCGGTCAGGGGCCAATGAATACGGAACTATCAGAAATGATATGTCAATTCACAGGTTCAAAATTCGCTGTTCCGGTAAATAATTGCACGTCAGGGTTGCATTTGGCATTATTAGCAATAGGGATTTTGCCCGGAGATGAAGTTTTAGTTTCTGATTTTACTTTCCCGGCAACAGGTCATTCTGTTATGTATTGTGGAGCTGTTCCCAGATTTGTTGATGTAAAATTGTCTACCTACAATATTGATCCTGTCCTTATTGAAAAAAAAATAAATAAAAGAACCAAAGCTATTATTGTTGTTCATGCTTTAGGGCAGATGGCCGAAATGGATGCAATTGTTCAAATTGCAAAGAAAAATAAACTTTTTTTGATTGAAGATGCTGCATGTTCTTTGGGTGCGGAATATAAAGGGATTCAAGCTGGTAAATTTGGAGATATAACTGCTGTTTCATTTCATGCAAGAAAAAATGTCACCTCGGGAGAAGGGGGAATAGTATTAACTGATAATGATAAATATGCATCAACAATTAAATCACTTTCCTGTTTTGGAATGGAATCGGCTTTTTCCAGACAAAACGAATTTTCAATACCAATATTTAATCAGCTGGGATATAATTACAAACTCTCAGACATTAATGCTGCAATAGCGATAGAACAATTAAAAAAATATCCCCAATTCCTGAATAAACGATCAATACAAGTAGAATTGTATAACAAGTTGCTTCAAAATCTACCATTAATTCAAATCCCCAAAATAGCTGACGGAGCAAAACATGTATTTCAAACTTACGCTATCCTGCTTGATGAAAAGATTAATAGAAATAGTTTGATTGTTAAAATGCTTTCGGAAGGAATACAAACTCAGATTGGAACCTACAGTTCTTATATTCAACCTGTTTACCGAAATACAAATGATGTGTGTCCCAATTCCAAGTATTTATTTGAACACACTTTAGCACTGCCTCTTTTTTATGAATTGACGGAAGAAGAAATTAGGAAAGTTGTTGAAAAACTTCAGTTTCATATTAATCATTAATTGTGCTAAATATGATATCATTATTAGGTAAAAATGTTATGGTTACTGGTGGAGCAGGCTTCATAGGAAGCCATTTGTGTGATGCTTTATTAACAAATCCTTGCAACAGAGTGGTTGCGGTAGATAACCTGTTCCTTGGAAAAGAGAGAAATCTGGAAGAAGCAAAGGGATATAAAAACTTTATTTTTATAAATGCAGATATTACTAAATATGAGTTAATTAAATCAATAATTATAGAAAATGATATAGATGTAATTTTCCATTTGGCAGTAATTCCTCTTGAAGTATCACTCGAAAATCCAGTATGGTGTTTCGATGAGAATGTTAAGATGACTGAAAATATATTAGAAATTATAAGATTATCAGAACATAAAATTACATTAATTGCTTACTCATCTTCTGAAGTTTATGGTTCTGCGATATATGTCCCAATGGATGAAAATCATCCGATGCTGGCGCATACTCCTTATGCAGCAAGCAAAGTAGCTTCTGACATGATGGTTTATTCATATATTAAAACATTTAATATTGATGCAACCATTGTAAGGCCATTTAATAATTATGGACCAAGACAAAATGAAGGCAGTTATGCAGGTATAATTCCTGTGACAATAAAAAGGATTCTCAATGGGGAAAAACCAGTAATTTATTCAGATGGAAAGCAAACCAGGGATTTTATTTATGTAAAAGAGACTGCCTATTGGACATTGGAAATATATAAAAATGAAAGAACACGCGGAGAAATGATTAATTTGTCCTCTGGCAAACAGACGAGAATTGGGGACGTTATTCAAATGATATGTAAGGAGATGAATTATGTTGGTATTATTGAAAAAAAGCCTTTAAGGAAGGGAGATGTAAGAAAACACCAAGGATGCTTGAAAAAGGCAAAAAAGCTCATCAATTTTAACTATCCCACTAATTTAAAAGAAGCTATTAAAAATACAATAGATTGGTATAGAATCAATATAGATCTTAATAACTAGAAAAGATAGAAATCATTATTCTTATTGCGTGTTCCAAAATAAAATGGTGATTTTATAATATCAGACTACATTAAAATAAAATCAAAAATTACTCCAAGATTATTAATTAAAGCGTAACAAAGGTTTTGGCAATGAATTGATTGAAGCAACTGAAGAAAAATGGTTATAAATATGTGGATTAAGGCTACGCTTCCAAGAATCATATATCAGCAAAGTTTGAAGTTGATGCCTTGGTCTTGACTTTCAATACTTCATAGCCGGTGATGACATTTTATATTGTGGATCGTTACTTATATAAGCATTAATGAAGAAAAAACATGAAGGTTGAGATGCTGACAAAAGACAGGCACGAGGAATATACTCGATTGCTTCTAAGAGATGATAGAACTTGTTTTAGTAGTTCTTTGAATTTTATGCGACTTTTGGAAAGGATAACAGGAGCTGAACCTTATTATCTTATCGCGTTAGAGGATGACAAAATTATAGGGGCACTGCCTTCTTTTTTAAAGATCAATGAAAAGTATGGGAATGTCCTTAATTCATTGCCTTGGTACGGGAGTAATCCCGGAATAACAGTTGATCCTGATTATCCGGACCGACAACAATTGAAAATCACCTTATTGAATGCCTTTAATGAGTTGGCGCAAGAGAAAAAAGTGGTCACATCCACGATAATTACCCGGCCATTTGAGTTAGATTTGGAGCTGTTCAAGAATTACTCAAAATATAACTATATTGATAGCCGTATAGGGATGATAACCCCGCTGCCTAAGTTCAGCAATAATATTGATGCTGATTTAATGACAATGATACATTCCAAAACAAGAAATCTTGTGAGAAAGGGGCAAAAATCAGGTGCTAGGTTTTATCATAATAACAGTAAATCAACTATCAGTTTTCTTGTTGATACACACAGTAAAAACATGAAAGAAGTTGGTGCTCCTCCTAAGGATGAGACTCTTTTTAACGAGGTAACTAAAATCTTTTCCTATGATAAAGACTACAGAATATATATTGTTGAACTTGAAGGGATTAAAATAGCTGCTTTATTATTGAAATATTTTTCTAAAACAGTAGATTATTTTACTCCTGCTATCGTTGCAGAGTATCGATGCTATCAACCGCTTAACCTACTTATCTTCAATGCGATGAAGGACGCTGCCGAGCGGGGATTTTACTACTGGAATTGGGGTGGAACAACATTGCCTTCTCAGGAGGGAGTTTATCACTTCAAAAAGAGGTGGGGTTCGGAAGAATGCGTGTATAATTATTTTACCCGTTCCTACGGAGACATATCCGAACTACTTGATCAGAAAGAAGAAACAATATTAAAAGAATATCCATATTTTTATGTTCTCCCATTTTCAGAGTTAAACAATAAAGAAAAGAGTAAAAAATGATAATAGTAATTGGGGCATCCAGTTCAACTGGGGTTTATTTAATTGATGAACTAATTACCCAAAAAAGAGAAGTTTTTGCTACGAGCAAAACCAAATATAATGATAAGTTTTATAACAGTAAGGGGGTGTCTTATGCCAGAATTGATATAACAAAAAAAGAGGAGTTTGAAAGGTTGCCCAAAGCTAATGTTGAAGTTGTTGTGCTTTTGGCAGGGTTACTTCCAGCGAATCTAACAGAGTTCGATCCGAAATATTATGAGGAATATATTGATGTCAATATTAAAGGGACTTTAAATACTTTGGAGTATTGCAGAAAGAATAAAGCGAAAATTATTTTTGCTAGTTCTCACTCTGACGTAGCTGGACTTTGGAATTGTAACCGGGCAATAACTGAAGATGATCCTCGCACAATCAATTATCGTGGTGATCATGCAGTATATATAATCTCGAAGATAGCCGCTATGGATCTGGTTGAGCATTACTATCAGGAGTATGGTGTGCAGGGAATATCATTTAGATTTCCTGCAGTTTATGAATATCATCCTCGTACAGGCATATATACTGGTAATAAATTTGTTAAAGCCGGATTCATTATTTTTGTTGAAAAAGCAATGAAAGGAGACCCTATCGAAATATGGGGAGATCCTAAAAAAGGGAAAGATATTGTTTATGTTAAAGATGTTACAGGAGCGATCATAAAAGCGATTGATACCCCAAAGGTTCATGGCCTTTATAATATTGCGACTGGTATTTGTACTACACTTGAAGATGAGGTTAAAGGAATCATTGATGTTTTTTCACCTAAAGATTGTCGTTCTGCGATATCATATGATACAAGCAAGCCTGATACTTTATCTTATCTCTATGATATTAGCAAAGCAAAACGTGATTTTGGTTATGAAGTAAAATATCCATTTAAAAAGATGCTTGAGGATTATAAAAAAGAAATGAAACTTAATCCTCCCAGATTCCCTGAATTACGAGACAGACAATAAAGAAATATACCAGAACTGGGAAAATAATGGATAGGAATAAAATTATAAATGATATCGTTATTAGTCTTGATGTGGATTGGGCACCAGACTTTATTATTGACGCTGTTGCTAACATGTTTTTGTTGAATAAAGTAAAGGCAACTTGGTTTATAACCCACGACAGTGATGGAGTACAGAGGCTTATCGATCATCCTGATCTCTTTGAAATTGGAGTTCATCCCAATTTTATGTCTGGCTCAACCCAGGGTAAAAATCCCTTTGATATAATGACCAATGTTATGAGTGTTGTTCCCAATGCCAAAAGTGTAAGGACACATGGGATGTTATATTCTGCAGTCTTATCGCGTACATTCGCTGTTGATTTTGGTTTGGAAATTGACAGTTCGATATTTCTCGCTGAGATGCCTTACATTATACCACATCAGGTATTTTATGGCGATAAATCGCTAATTCGTATGCCTTATTTTTGGTCGGATGACGGAGAAATGTCTATTACACAATCGCCATCGTTTGAGTTAAGTAATAAAGAATTTAATAAACCGGGACTAAAAATCCTTGACTTTCATCCTATCCATGTTTTTCTTAACTCAGAAAATATGGATAATTACAACTTATTAAAAAAAAATGTAATAATTAAGGATTGCACTAAGGAAGACACAAAACCATTTATTAATATCGGAAACGGTTCTGCCTCTCTATTGCAACAAATAATAAGGAGTAATCCTAATCCTGGAGGTTTTAAAACCATCTCAGAGATTGCTAACGATTGGAAGAAGTCTTAAAAAAGTAATTAGAAATAACTTAGGATGAATTCCCACGATGTTTTAGAAAATCGAAGCAGGGCTCTTATAGGAAAACTTATCCGCAAATATGAACTGGACTTGAGCGGGCTTACAGTTTTTACTGAAGCGGCAACTGGAAGTTACAGATATACTTCTTTAATTGCTGCTTTAGCAGGAGCTAAACAGGTATATGCTGTAGCTGCTGATTCAAAATATGGCCAAAAGGAGATTGTTAAAGATCAGACATTGAGGGAAGCCGAGGCATCAGGTGTCCATGATAAGATTACGATACTTTTTGGAAAGGACGGCGAATGTCTGAGCCATAGCGACATTGTCACTAACTTAGGCTTTGTGCGCCCAATTACTTCTGAAATGGTTTCTTATATGAAACCCACGACTGTAATATCTCTCATGTGGCTTGTCTCGGAATTTCGCTCCGATGAACTGGATTTGAAGGCATGTGTTCAGAAAGGAATCCTCGTTATGGGTACTAACGAACATCATCCAATGCTTAAGCTGTTTGATTCGATTGGATTCAAGATATGCAAACTTCTGTTTCAGACAGGCCTTAGCGTTTACAATGATAACTATCTGCTGATTTCTAGTGGTGATATGGGAAACAGCATCGCTGATTTTTTTATCAATAATAAGATTTCTTTCGATAGAGTTGTGTTTGACGAAGAAACACCTGTGATTCACAGAGAATTTGTGCGTACACGACACGAGGTTATCAACAATCTTGATAAATACGATGCAATAATTATTGCTGAACTTTATCATAACATTGATATCTTGTCTATCGATGGTTATATTTCAACTAAGTTATTAAAGAAGCAAAACCCCTTGGTTCAAATAATACATACATATGGGTCTGTTTCAAAAACTAATATCCTTGAAGATGGTCTTTGCATCTATCCGCTAGAACCTCGGAATTTTCCCTATGGAACAGTTTGTGCAGATTATTTAGGAGAAAAACCAACTTTAGATTTAATAACAGCAGGTTTGAAAGTTGGAGAAGTAATGGCAAGGTGTAGGTTGAACGGCATGACGGTTAAAGAGACTGAAAAATATACTTTAGATAATAGTCCAGCAAATGCTTTTAAAAGTATTTTTATTTAAACTCAAAGAAAATAGATATAATTATGTTATCGGAAAATGACAAAAAATACGTTATAGGGCGCTATCATATCTTACTTGAAAAGTACGGATATAATCCCAAAGCAATTGGATGGCCAAAAGGTGATCCTTCGTTCAGGTATCATATTTTAACATCTATTGCTAAATTTCAGGATGGAGAAACTTTGTTAGACCTAGGCTGTGGTTTTGGAGATTTATATTCATTTCTAAAACAATATTCCCCAAATATTAAATATATGGGTGTAGATTTCAACCCTGAGCTAGTTGAAATAGGTAAAAAAGTATATCCAAATGCTGATTTACGGGTTGGAGATATCATGATAGATGATTTTGGCATTTTCGATTGGGCAGTAGGTTACGGCATTTTTAATAACCGATTACCGGAAACTTCAAATGAAGATTCCATAAAAATGACCATTCAAAAAATGTTTCAGATTGCCAGAAAAGGAGTAAGCGTCAATTTTTTAAGTAGTTATGTAGATTATATGAATCCAATGGCTTACCATGTTTCTCCTGAGTGGGCTTTTTCTTTTGCCAAGACCTTAACTAAAAGAGTATGCCTAAGACATGACTATATGCCATATGATTTTTTTCTTTATATCTATAAAGATGAGACAAATGATGGAAATGTCTTTAGTGAGGCGACAGCAAACTGGGAAATGCAGAGGTAGTTCAGTTGAGAACAGGACAACTCGAAACTAAACAAATTCTAAGCAAACTGTAAATATGTATGAAATACTATTGTTAACTAATGCAATTAGATACTAGAACAGCAAAAAGGTGAGGATTATGCAATCGAAAGAGTTGAAAATATTCATTGGTCCAACTGAAATTGGCAAGATTGGAGGGACATTAGCATGTGCTTTCAGAGAAAAAGGGATAAAAGTTACCGTTGTTAGAAATAATCCAAATCCGTTTCAAGATGGAATGATGTATGATCAGACAATTCAATTTGATAGTCTGAAAACATTGAAGAGAAGATTCATGAGACTTCAGTTTTTTATAAAAATATTATGCCAACACAATGCCTTAATCTTTTTATTCGGGCAGACACTTTTGCCAAATAATTTGGATCTTCCATTTTTAAAGTTATTCCGGAAGAAAACCATAATGTGGTTTTTAGGAAGTGATATAATAAGTTATGAAGATGTAGAAAAAACAAAGAAAAAAGTGGGTGTAAAATCTTTTCAAAGAGAATCAAAGAAAGAGAGTCCTGAAGTAATGCGGCGAAAAATACAAATGATAAGAAAAATAGAGAAATATGTCGACCATATTATAGCAGATCCTTCTATTGCGCACCTTTTGAAGAGAAATTATATAGGGCTAGATGCTGAATCTGGGATTCACATACCAATTGACATAATCAATATCCGGTACAGTAATGTGCCCAATCCAAACCCAATAATAATTCATGCCCCTTCTAATGAAGAAGGAAAAGGAACTGCATATATTATTGAAGCAGTAAAAAGATTGGAAAAAGAGGGATATAGTTTTGATTTTAGATTGTGTAAAGACATGTCTAATACACAGGTAAGGGAAATACTTTCAGAAGGAGATATTGCGGTTGATCAATTATTTAGCGTTGGGGGAGGTTTGTTTGCTGTTGAAGCCATGGCCGCAGGATGTGCAGTGTTAGGAGGCAATATTCCTGAACTTTCTGGCATTTCTAATCTGCCGATTATCCATACTGATACTACAAATGTTTACCATAATTTGAAACTATTGATAGAAAAGCCGGATTTAAGGCAAGAATTGGGGAGGAAGGGAAGGATATATGCTGAAAGATATCATAATCACAGAAAGATAGCCGAAGATATTCTAAGGCTTTTGACTGAAGACAAATTGGGCAATAAAAGTTGATTCATACCTTCTACACGGTTTGATTTCTGCTTGGAAATTCTCTCAAAGCCATTTTTAAGATTTGAAGCATAAAAGATGAATACAAATATAACAATAAGCAAGCGCTTAACATTAATTAATTCAGCCAGTTCTATAGGGGCTATGTTGTTGAATGGCGCTGTGGCGGTTTGGTTGCAGCAATATTTACTTAGACGTATTAGTCCTGAAGAATATAGTCTAATAGCTGTGCTGGGTGCCGTAATGGTATTTCTGCCATTATTGACAACAGTTTTAACCAGTGGTATCGGAAGATATGTTGTAGAATCATATGCGCGAGGCGATGAAGGTAGAGTAATTCAGATTGTTTCTACAATGTTCCCTATTTTGTTTGCAACCGCTGTTTTTGTTTCAATTATCGGATATTTTTCTGTCCGTTATGTAGATTTGCTCGTGAAAATCGCACCGGGGCAGATTTTGGATGCCAGGATTATGTTGACTGTCATGATGTTTTCATTTGTAGTTCGTCTGTCATTGGCACCATTTGGTATTGGATTGTATATACAACAGAAATTTCTATTACAAAATTGCATCAATTTTGGGGCGACACTTTTTAGGGTTATTTTGCTTTTATTATTATTATTTTACGTTAGTACGAGTGTTGTTTGGGTTATTGTTGCATCAACCTCTGCTGAGCTTATAGGGTTGCTAGTTATAATTATTGTTTCCCGCAAATTGGTTGCCTCTCTTCGATTTTATATTAAAGAGTTTCGATGGCATCTTGTCCGTACATTAGTATCTTTTGGAGGGTGGAATGTTATTGGACAATTAGGAAGTATGATTCGTAGCGCTGCTGATCCATTAATCCTCAATAGGTTTGCCACACCTGTTGATGTGACAAGTTTCTATTTGGGTTCTTTGGCGGATCGTCAAATAAGAAATACAATGGCGGTAGTTGCAGGCCCAATACAACCGCAATTAATTGCCATGCATGCGATGGATAGAAGAGACAGGCTTGCCAGTGCTTTTTTACGTTTGGGGAGGTTTTCAATATGGGCAATGATGTTTATGATTGGCCCTTTGCTCATATTTCGACAAGAACTTTTTCAGTTATATCTTCAGGAAAAATTTGTAACATATAGCTCGGCAGCTTTCGTAATGTTTTTACTTTTGTCCTATTTGCCTGTATCATATAGTATCTATGGATTAGATCAAATTGCGTTTGCGACAGCAAAAATTAGAGCCTATATGATGATTACGGTTTTTAGTCAAATCATAAACTTAATTTTAACATTTTACTTTGTGGCTTTTCTGCATAAAGGAGCGGTTGGTTCAGCGTTGGCAACTTTCATTTCAGGGGTGATAGTTACTTTGTTTGCATATTTCCCATTAAGTCTGAGATTGATCGGAATAAAAATAAAAAATTTCATTAAAGAAACTATTATTCCTGGGTTTCTGCCTGGGGTTCTTGGAATAGCATCTTGGATTATATTGAGAAGTATTGTGCATCCATCAAATTGGATAGAATTAGGAAGCTGCGTGTTCTTGGGAATGATAGTGTACTTATCAGTTTTATTTTTATGGTGTCTCCAACCGGTAGATCGAAATGATTTACAGACAATGCTAACCACAATCAGATTGAAACTAGGTCTCTAAATCTATGACAATCGGGGGCTGGGTAGAACAGCCAATCCGGAAAACCACTGCCCGGAGCGAATGAGAATCATCGACCTCGACTGTATGTTTATACAAAAGTGATTTTTAAGCGGCCTTCTAACGCTACTGTGGTATTCGAACACCCTGATTAATACTTTTTATGGGAGTTTTTGTTTTTGAGTTCAAAGATTCACATAAAATGTTTATATCAGAAATATTAAAGTATAATTATTTTATCATTGATTTAGCTAATACACTTTACAATGAAAATGATTACACTATGATTGCTTATGAAAAAATTTCAGAATATGGGGCGAAACTGACTAATTGTTCAGCCCTGAAGTAAATAAGTTTTTAATTGATGAGTTTACTAAAAATGGTCGACAACATTTATTTGATAAACTTATTGAAAATTTTAAGTTAGAAAAAACTTTCATTAAAGATGCTCTTTTCATATTGAGGAACTATGAAATTGACTATAATTTAGAATTGTCTTTCATGGGCTTATCTTTACGGCATTCCTTGTTTTATAATAAAAAAAAAATTACAATATTAACAAATTGCAATGTTGAGCAACAAAAAAACAGAAACTCTTTTTATTGGTGATTCAGAGATAGATAAGCAGTGTGAAAATACTTCAGAAATTAAATTTATTGTCATATATGATTTAAAGTTTGATACATAATATTTAACTAATGCATTTTATGAGGGATCAAAACTTGTGTTAATGGTATATAAATTGCTTCTGATAACAGATCATTTTCCTCCAGAAAATAGTGGCGGAATAGGAAGGCCATATTCCCTGTATAAGTATTTACCAAAATTAGGATATGAGATAATTGTAATCACAAAAAACAGCAATGGCTATTTATCTGACGAAAGTAATATTTTCAGAGTTGATTCCTTTTCTGGTTGGAAGCAGCATTTTTTTACGTATAAAACTATTTATCGCCTGTTTACATTTTTTGGATATAGATATTTTCATATTTATTCCGATTTGCTCTGGTATAATAATGTCATTAAGCAAAGCAAAAGATTGCTAAAAGACAAAAAGTTTGATTTTATTTATTCGACTTTTCCCAGTGCTGAAGCTTTAAAGGCAGGTTTATATCTGCACAGAAAGTTTAATATTCCTCTGATATCTGAATTCAGGGATGGCCTGGTATTTGAATCTATTATGAATTTGAATTATTTGCAAAAGTTAGGAGCAAAACGATTAGAGAAAAGCATTGTTGAAGAATCGAGTAAAATAATTACCATAGGTCAAAATTTGTCGACTTATTTTAAAGTTTTTTATAATCTTAATAACGTTTACACAGTTTTCAATGGCTTCGATTCAGATGATTTTAAAGATCTTTCTGAATATGTTAAGATCAAAATCTCCAATGACGTGAAAAAGAGAATAGTTTATTTTGGTCAATTAAATAATTCCGGAAAGAGGGAACTGGTTTCATTCTTTCAGGCTATTTATGAACTTAAGAATGAAAAAATAATTACCGATGCTAATTTCAGCCTTGATTTTATTGGAAGCTATAGTGCAGAGGAAGTAGGTTTAGTCGGATATTTTAATCTTTCAGACATCATTCACTTTTGTCCGAAAATGAAGAAAATAGATGGTTTTAAATATATTGTAGCCAATTTTGATTATTTACTCTTTTATGGAATAAACGGACTTACTACAATCATAAGTAGCAAATTGTTGGAATACCTGAAACTTAATATGCCAATCATAGGTATTTGTAAGGGTAATGAAGCAGAAGTTATAATAAATAAAACTGGTACGGGTGAAACATGTGGGTTTGATACAGATTCGATAAAGAAAATTCTGACTAAGGTTATACAGAGACAAATTTTTTATGTTCCGAATAATGAAGAAATTTCAAAATTTGATCGGTATAATCAGGCTTGTGACATCAAAGACATTTTAGAAATTAAATTTAATTGAAACCTGAAAAGCCTATTCCATAGGCTTAAATTATATTCCATAAATGCATAGGCCTAAAATTGATTCAGACAAAATATTATCATTTGCCTTATCTGTTTTTGTCTTTATTCTTATCATCGATCCCACAAATACAATATTTAGATTAAAAGACATCTCCTTTGTATTTGTAGTTGGACTGAGCGTTTTACATTACACGAGGATAAAAACATTGGCTTTAATTACGATAATACTAATCTATTTAATAGTAGTCTCTACATTTATTTTTGGATATTTATCTGTTTATGAATTTGATTTCAGGTTTACAATTGGAATTTTAAAAGGTTTTAGTCCACTAATTCTATTATTATGGATTGACAAATATAAGTTAGTTAAGAAACTTGTATTACCATCTTTTTTTATTTGCTTATTGATAATAATTACTCTGTTAACTACAATTTATAATAGTAAATTGTTTGGAATTCTTTATAAGTTCTACATGGATCATGACGCAACCATGATGATTGGAAGACGGTCATTTTTAGGAGTAGCACTTATTTCTTTTTTTTATAAATCATTACCGGTTTTGATCATTCCTGCGTCTATATTAACATACAAATTTTTTTACGGGACTGAGAAAAGGAAGCTGTATTTTCTCTTAATGATTTTATTTTTAACTGCCCTTTTTCTAGGTGGAACCCGAGCATGCATGTTGGCAGTCCTATCACTGATTTTAATAAATCTTTTATTATGGTTGTCAAGGTCTAATCTGGGTAAATTAATAATTATTCCAACCTTTATTGTGATACTATTTGCTTTTAGCATATTGGTTTTTAATTTAATATCCGAAAAAAATGAATCATCAAACAAAGTAAAATTTGCTCATATTGATTCCTATTCAGATCTTATAATAAAACACCCTGCAATTCTTCTAACTGGTCAGGGTGCAGGTAGCTTATTTTATTCGAAGGGCATTAATGGAATGCTTGTACAAACTGAGTTAAGCTATTTTGAAATTATTAGAATGTTTGGTTTAGTTGGTGCCTTTTTCGTTATTACATTGTTTGTTATCCCATTATATATCATTTATAAAAAAAGGAAAGTGCTAAAGCTTTGGATACCAATGTTTATTGGTTACATGCTATATCTTTTTGTAGGAGGCACAAATCCATTATTGCTTGGATCAACAGGTATGTTGGTATTGATCTCAGCTTATTCTTATTCGTTGAATCCGTATTATGAATCAGAAGAATGGTAAGCAAAAAACTATCAATTCTTCTTTCAACATATAATAGTGAGCTTTTTCTGAAAGAACAAATTAACTCATTATTATTCCAAACTGTAAAAGATTGGGTCTTATATATCAGAGATGATGGATCGACTGACAACACAATCATTCTTATCGAAGATTATTGCAAGAATCATGATAATATTATCCTGATTAAGGATGAGTTATCGAATTTGGGAACAAAGAATAGTTTTATGAAACTATTGTCTAATGTAGATTCTGAGTATTATTTGTTTTGTGATCATGATGATGTTTGGTTGCCCTTCAAGATAGAAAGAACACTTCTTAAAATGAAAGAAACAGAATCCTTGCATCCAAATAAGCCAATCTTAATATTTACAGATTTGAAAGTTGTTGACGCCAATTTGAATTTAATAAATAGTTCATTATGGACATATCAAAAAACGGATCCTCAACATTCAAAAAACACTTATTTTCTGTCAATAGCTAATCCAGTTACAGGATGTACGATTATGATAAATAAAAAAGCAAAAGAGGTATCCTTACCTATGTCTCCTAAATCCTTGATGCACGATTTATGGATTGCTCTAAATGTCTCTAAATATGGATTTATAGATTTTGTTCCTGAACCAACTATGCTTTACAGACAACATAGAGTAAATGTAATTGGAGCAAAGAAGACTAATTTTATGTATTATTTCTTACGTTTAAAAAATTTAAAGAATGTTCTAAGGGATAATATTTTGATGATTCAAATGATCAACTCACTTAACTTTAAAATGAATCATCTCAAACGTTTCGTTTTAAAATTCAGAATGGTAATATTGAAGTTTTTCCACTAGTGTCCGACAAAAAAAACAAAAGAAGGGGTACCCTCCAAAAGTTTCCACCAAATGTTGTAATTTGCTATTATTGTGTGTGGATGCTTTCAGAAATAGGCACCTATTCGACTACACATTAATCCATAAACTTTTGATGAATTTTAAAGGATAGCCCACTGGCGTGCTTAGATTCCATAAATATTGAGAATCTTTTAAACTGAATTTATGATTAAAGTTTTGATATGCGGTAAAGATAGTTACATAGGTAAAGCATTTATTGCTAAAATGGCAGGCACATTCAAAATTGATGAACTGGATTTACAAACAGAAAAATGGCGAGATTTTGATTTTTCGAAATACGATGTTTTAATCCATTTGGCCGCCATTGTTCATAGAACTGATATAAAGGATGAAGAATTATATTTTAGAGTTAATAGCGACTTACCAATTGATGTAGCAAAGACAGCTGTAAATCAGGGATTAAAACATTTTATTTTTTTCAGCACAATGGCGGTTTATGGTATTAGTCCTTCGTTGAGAGGTGAAGGAAGAATTTCCATAGATTCAAGGTATAATCCAATAAATCTTTATGGTATTAGTAAACTAAAAGCAGAATCAGGTTTGATAGAATTACATAACAAACTGGATTTTACGTTATCAATTATCAGGCCTCCTAATGTTTATGGTGAAAACTGTCCAGGCAATTTTTATCGTTACATGCAATTATGCGCTAAATATTTGTATGTTTTCCCGTTAATAAGACATAATAGATTCAGTATGATTAGTACTGAAGAGTTATGCTATCTGGTTGAAAAATTAATTAAAGACAAAGTTGATGGTGTAATCTGTCCTCAAGATATAGGTGAACAGAGCAATTCAAAAAGGATTTCAAATATGGCCAAACAATATGGCCGATTCCATTTTCAAAGTAAATTACTTGGCAAATTATTGTATCTGGTTTTTATTATTTGTCCATTTAGACAAATAAATAACTTATTTGGTGATTTATTTTATGATGAAACACTATCGAAACCTTTTCCTTTTTCGAAAATAGAAAATAGATAGTATACTGACGATTCAATTACTCAATTCAAGTAGCTTTATAATGAATTATCTTAAACGTTTTATCTTAAAAATCAAAATGGTAATATTAAGTTTTATTTAAAAATGAGAGTATCTGTTTGTATGGCTTCTTATAATGGAGAAAAATATATTAAGAAGCAGATTGAGTCTATTATAATACAGTTGTCTTCAGATGATGAGATAATTATTTCTGATGATGGATCGATTGATAATACAATAAATATCATTGAAGGGTTTAAGGATTCAAGAATTAAAGTTTTTAATAATCAATCTCTTCGTAAAAACAGAAAGTCGTTAATAGAAAGATTTAGGTCAGCGACAAAGAACTTTGAAAATGCTCTTAAAAATGCGAGCGGTGAATTTATTTTTTTATCAGATCAGGATGATATCTGGCTAGACAATAGAGTAGAAATAACACTACAATATTTAAAAGAATGTGATTTGGTTGTGAGTGATTATAGCTTTATAGATGAGAATGATAATCCTGTTGCAGAAATATTTAATAAAAGAAATAAAACTAAAGGTTTTATTTCGAATTTAATAACCACACCATATATTGGCTGCGGTATGGCATTTTCGAAAAAGATTCTTATTAATTCATTACCATTTCCGAAAAATCTATTTGCGCACGATTTGTGGATTGGTTTTATAGCTCAATACAGTGGAAAAGTATTATTTATTGATCATAAATTATTCCTTCATAGAAGACATGGTCAAAACACTTCTTACAGTTTTGAGAGAAGCAAGAATTCTTTACTTTTTAAGCTATCTTACAGATTAGATTTTATGATTAAATTTTTTATAAGATATGCTCAATTGTTATTTAAAAAAAACAGATGAAAAACAGAGATACTTCTCCGTCCAGAAATATACTGAGTGATTCAAAATAATTTTGACAGAGCAGAAGAATCAAAAACAATCTGAATAAACACAATATATTTGATTGAAATAATTACCAACGACTTTCGATATATACCTGATTAGTCAATATTTAACGGAAGCTTGTCTTGTTAGTTTAAAAAACAGGAGTCGACAATATTATAAAATTTTATGGCTTTAAAAATTTGTTTTAATACGACGATCTTTATTACTCTTAAAACGTTTTTAACGAGGCAGAGTGAATTCTTAATCAGCCAGGGGTGGGATGTGACTTGGATTTGCGGCAATGAGCCCCCAGACAAAGAAAGTATCCCCTCCAAGGTAAAGCTGATTGTTATACCAATGAAAAGAGGAAACGATTTTTTTGGAGCGCCGCGGACCATCTGGCTTTTATATAAACATTATAAGAAGGAAAAATATAATATCGTTCAATATTCCACTCCTAATGCCTCTCTATATGCCAGTATAGCGTCTCGTTTAGCTGGAATACGCATTAGAGTCTATGGCCAGTGGGGAATAAGATATATTGCTTTTGATGGCTTTTCCAGGTTAGTATATAAACAATTTGAAAAAATAGCCTGCAGAAATTCGACAATCATTGAACCGGATAGTAAGAGTAATCTGAATTTCTCTGTAGAAGAAGGACTTTATCTGGTGACTAAAGGACGTGTAATTTGGAATGGAAGTTCATGCGGGGTTGACTTAAAGAAATTTGATATTGAAAAAAAGATTAATTGGCGTAAAGCAAAGAGAGAAAAACTTGGCTACAAAGAAAACGATATAGTTATTGGATTTGTTGGATCAATAGCAAGAGAAAAAGGACTAAACGAGCTTCTTGAGGCTTGTCAGATACTATTTACTCAAAAACAGGATTATCGTCTTCTGATAGTAGGGTACAAGGAATCTTATCATACTATCTTTTCCGAGTTGCGTGAATGGTTAGAAAATTCTCCAAGGGTATCTGTTTTACCGCCCACAAATGAAATTGCTCAATATATGGCTTGTATGGATATTTTATCCTTACCTAGTTACAGGGAGGGGTTTGGTATGGTAGTGGTTGAAGCTGAGGCTATGGGAATCCCGGTTGTTGTAAGCAATGTTCCAGGTCCAATAGATGGTATGCAGAATGAAGTCACAGGACTTGTTGTACCTGTAAAAAATTCTGAAAAACTTGCTGAAGCTCTCTCATTGCTTGGAAATGATGAAACCAAAAGACTAGAGTTCGGCAAAAAAGCAGTAATCTTTGTCCACGAAAAATTTGAGCAGAATGAATTCCTGAAAAAAGTTGTAGAGGACAAAGTAAGCCTCATCAAAGCATCAGAGATAGAATAAGTTATAATGATATTTTGTTTATCAATACTTTAGATGTATAACAGATATTTTAAAAATGGGTTTGACTTTTTGATCGGGCTAATTGGGTTAATCATCATATCACCGCTTTTTATTCTGATAGCTGCTATACTTTTTTTGACCACTAAAGAAAACCCATTTTTTATTCAGAGACGACCCGGGAAAAGTGGAAGGGTAATAAAAGTAATAAAGTTTAAAACAATGAATGATAAACGCAGCGGAGATGGATCTTTATTGTCTGACAATTTGAGACTTACAAATGTTGGTAGATTTTTGAGAAAAACATCACTTGACGAAATACCGCAATTGATAAACGTTATCAAAGGGGATATGAGTATTGTTGGCCCAAGGCCATTAGCCCTTCAATATTATCCTTTTTACACTGTGAATGAACATAGAAGACATACTGTAAAGCCTGGAATAACAGGACTGGCTCAGATAAACGGGAGGAATGGATTAGACTGGGAGGCTAAATTTAATTATGATATTGAATATGTTGACAAAATGAGTTTTCTGCTTGATATTAAAATTATGTATAAAACCCTTTCAAAAGTGCTGAGTCGAGAAAATATTGGAGTAATTGGCATTGATGCACCAGAGGATTTTGATAAATACAGGACCAGACAGAACTCAATCAAGAAGCAAAAAGATAATACATAATTGCTTTATGAAGTATTTTTTATTCTGTCGCTTTGATGACACGATTACTTTTCAAAACCGCCATGTGACGATTGATGTAACATCTTTAAACTGCATGTTCAAATGATACGAAAAACAGTCAGAATTTTATTTAGTATATATTACTATTTTAGCATTTGTTCTGATTAGGCCAGTTTTTTCGCATTACAGTATTTTAAAAAGAATAAAATCGTTGAATTTTTATGATATTTTATTCTACTGGAATATAAAATCAAGTTGTAAAAAAAACAAACTGAAATGATTCTTATAACAGGTGCTTCCAGAGGTATTGGGGAATATTTATACGGAAAATTCAGTATGACTGAAGAGTCAGTATACGGGACTTATAATACTACCAGGCCCGACCAGCCAAATATAAATAACTTATCGAAAGTTGATATATCAAATTTGCACGACGTCGAAAAGTGGATAAACAGCTTAAAAGAAAATCTTAATAACATAGTTTTAATTAATTGCGCTGGTTCCAACTATAACTCTTTTGCGCATAAGTCAGACCCTGAAGCATGGTATGATGTGATTAAGGTTAATCTCCTAGGTACTTATAATGTGATCAGGACTGTTTTGCCATATATGCGGGCAGCAAAATTTGGCAGAATTATAAATTTTTCATCAGTATTGGCTCAGATAGGTGCACCAGGAGCAAGCGCCTATGCATCCTCGAAATCTGGATTATGTGGGCTAACAAAATGTATCGCTGCTGAAAACGCAAAAATGGGCATTACAATAAACAATTTGAACTTAGGATATTTTGAGTTGGGAATGATTAATGAAGTTCCTCTGGAATTTCAAAAAACTATCAAGGACAGAATTCCTTCTGGTAGTTTTGGAGACCCATCAAATATTTATAATGCTGTAATGTTTTTGATTCAATCTGAATATGTGAACGGAACCAGCATAGATATAAACGGCGGACTAATTTAAGAAAATTAAAAATGAAACAAATTATTAGAAATTCAAAAATTATTGGCACAGGTTCTTACGTTCCTGATAAGATCTACACAAACGAGTATTTAGAGACAATATTAGATACATCCTCATCGTGGATAAAAGAGAATCTTGGTATAAAAGAAAGAAGAATTGCAGCAGACAATCAACCCACGAGTGATTTAGGATATATGGCAGGATTGAGGGCTATTGAAAATGCAGGGCTTACTCCGAATGATATTGATTTAATTATCGTGGCAACTGCAACTCCTGACAGGCCTGCCCCTTCCACTGCCTGTATCATACAGGATAAATTAAAAGCATATAATGCTGTTGCTTTTGATATATCGGCTGTTTGTTCTGGATTTTTATTTGCCATGTCAGTTGCATCTCAGTTTATAGCAAGTTGTGTATATGATCACGTTTTGGTTATTGGGGCTGATACTTTTTCAAAAATAACTGATTGGAAAAGAAGAGATGCGGTTTTTTTTGGCGATGGGTCAGGAGCAGCATTGCTTTCACATTGCGATGCCGGAAAAGGTTTTCTCGCTTTCAGACTTTTTTCTGACGGTAAGGGTAAATTTAATTTTACCGTACCTGCTGGTGGGTCAGAAAATAAGACCTCCTTGGAAACTTTTAAAAATGGACAACACAATTTTCAGATGAACGGGAAGGAGGTTTATAATACCGCAATCAGAGTATTACCAGAGGCCATCTCACTTGTTTTACAGGATACTGGAATGTCAATCAGTGATATTGACTATATGATCCCCCACCAGCCAAGTATTAAAATTCTTGAAGAAACTGCCCGTATAATTGGGTTGCCATTTGAAAAAGTTATGACTAATATGGACAAATATGCGAATACATCAGGTGGTACAATTCCAATACTACTTGATGAAGTAAACAGATCAGGTAAACTTATTCCAAATAAAAAGATATTATTTGCTGCTATTGGATCAGGATGGACATGGGGTGCTGCAATTATAAACTGGAGCTAATTCTTGAAAATATATCATGGGTTTTATTAAAAAAGATTCATTTTAACGTTAATATATCACTAATAATATGATAGAGACAAAACGAACATACCTGAGAGCCATTGAAAGGTCAGACCTTCCACTCAGAGTAAAATGGCTGAATGATCCGATCGTGAGAAATACTTTATTGTTAACGGTACCAATATCTGATGCTAAAACCAATTTATGGTTCGAGAAAATAATTCAGGATTCAAGTCGCGAGGATTATATGATAGTATACAAAGAGACTGATAGTCCAATTGGATTTGCAGGGTATGTGAATATTGATTGGAGACACCGCAAAGCAGAGCCTTTTATTGCTATCGGCAGCAGAGAACACTGGGGAACAGGAATTGGTACAGAAGTTGTTCACAAGCTTCTTGATTTTGGGTTTAATGAGCTTGGATTCAATCGTTTATATGGTTTTATGCTTGACAACAATCCTGGAGCACTTAAAATGGACCTGAGAGCAGGTTACCTGAATGAAGGATTGTTAAAGGATGATGTGCTAATTCATGGAGTGTTTCACAACAGGATCATGCTTGGTGTAACAAAAGAAGTCTTTAATATGAACAATATTAAGAAAGAAGAGTGATTATCAAGACTGAGTATGGCTTGGTTATAATGACTTTTCGGAGTGAAAATTCTTTTCAAGGATTAATCCACCTATTACATATTTTAGCTAATCTATGCCCAGAGAAATAGGAAGTGATTTTTGGGAATATCCTACCCCTGAAATTAAGGTTCACAATCTTCCGGACTGGCTTAAGTGGGGAAATTATAACAGGCTTTGTGTTTCAGGCAGAACCGCCTTGGATCATATAATTATGGATATCAAGGCAACACAAGAATTCAGGGTTATATATATGCCTTCTTATTGTTGCCACAATATGATTGAGCCTTTTGAATCAAACGGTGTGAAAGTTTTGTTCTACGACGTTTTAGTAAATGAAAAGGGGGGGCTGCATTTTGATATTGACTACAGTACTGAATGCGATGCTGTTTTTGTTTTAAATTATTTTGGTTTTATATCTTCAGGAACCAAAGTAATTATTGACCATTTTAAAAAGGATTCAACAAAAATCATAATTGAAGATTCTACACATACTCTGTTATGCAGCAAACCATTTAATCCGAAATCCGATTATGTTTTTTCAAGCCTGAGAAAATGGTTTGCGGTTCCAGGGGCAGCCGTGGTTTCAAAAAAAGCAGAATTTACTATTATGAAACCTTCTGATATACATAGCCTATACATTCAGATGAAAATTGAAGGCATGAATCTAAAGAAAGAATACTTCAATTCAGACTATGTCACAAAAGAATCATTCCTTAGGATCTTCAATGACGCCGAATTATTACTTGAAAATGATTATAAGAACTATGCAATTGACGATATTTCATTCTCAGTTATTGAACAGACAGAAAGAGAAATAATTAAATCAAAGAGAATTTCTAACGCCAGTTTCTTACTTAGCGCTTTGAAAAATCAGTCAAACTTCAGACCTCTTTTCCATGAAGTTATTAAAACTGATTGTCCGTTATTTGTGCCAATTGTTGTTGAAAGTTCGTGGAGAGCAAGATTTAAACAATACCTTATAAATAAGGATATATTTTGTCCTGTTCATTGGCCAAAATCTGATTTACATCATCTGAATAAAAGATCCGAGTCCATTTATGATACTGAATTATCAATCGTATGCGACCAAAGATATGAGATTGAAGATATGGAACGTATAATTACTGCAATTAAAAATTTCTAAGAAGATTAAGTAATGCAAGATATATTCTTTTCAGCTGGGTATGGAAAGCTGAATGAAATAGTTGAGGATGGATTATTTGAGGTTTTTAACTTTAAATGCGAATTTGGTGAGGTTATGCACGGATTCATAAAAAGAAAGATAAATATAATTTTAGAAGACGGTTTAACCTATTATGATATTGTAACTCCTTATGGATATGGTGGACCTTTAATTGTTAACTCTAATAACAGAGAAAAATTAATTGAAGCCTATTTTAGGGAATTCTCAGAATACTGTTCAGATAAATTGATTGTTAGTGAATTCATACGCTTTCACTTATTTGATAATACTGAGATTAGAGAACATTATTATGGGGAAACAACCCTGATATCTGTTAACATAATTCGCGACTTTAAAAATACTTTATATGAGATATGGATGGAATTTGAACCAAAAGTCCGAAAGAATGTAAAACGGGCGATTTCGAAAAACCTGAAGATCACAATCGATACCACAGGAGCATTTCTCCCGGATTTCTTGAATATTTTTTATTCTACAATGGACAGGAATAAAGCAGGCAGGTATTACTATTTTCCTGAACAATATTTTAAAGATCTGAATACCAGCCTTAAGGATCATTATATCTATTTTCATGTTACCCTTGACGATAAAATAATATCCACAGAATTGGTATTATACTCTGAAAAATATGCATATTCATTTCTCGGTGGCACTTTTGCAGAATATTATGATTACAGGCCGAATGATTACCTGAAATTCGAGATTATTAAATGGTGTAAAGAAACAGAAAAGGAATTGTTTATACTTGGAGGAGGTACAAGCATTGATGACGGTATTACACGTTACAAAAGAAGTTTTGCACCTTCTGGGTCAGCAGAATTTTTTATTGGGAAAAAAATTCACAATATTAATATCTACAATATGTTAGTTGAGAAAAGAAGTCATCAACATGAATTTAACATAAATACAAGGTATTTTCCAATATATCGAGGTTAGTAATTATTAATGCGTTCTTAATCAATAAAATAGATTGATTGTTAGGCATTAGTGTTTTATATTAAAGAACAGAATTCTTTGCCTTTAAAGAATGGAATTAGAATATAATATTTCTCAGTGATATTGAGTTTAGCTTGAACACCCTTCGGAACTTTAATATGTTAAACAATATGAATTATTTTATTCTGACTTTATTGCATTATTAATATATTTTAGCAAAAAAGATACTTTCAAAAAATGAAACAAAAAATATGGCTTTCTTCACCTCATATGAGCGGAAAAGAGATGAGATATGTAAATGAAGCATTTGATACTAATTGGATAGCACCTTTGGGTCCAAATGTTACGGCATTTGAAAATGAACTAGCGTCTTATCTTAAAGTTAAACAAGTGGCGGCTCTTACATCAGGAACGGCAGCAATTCATCTTGCACTCATCATCCTTGGTGTTAAACCAGGAGACGAAGTTATAGCTTCATCATTTACATTTTCTGCTACTGTTAACCCAATTGCTTATCTTGGTGCTACTCCAGTATTAATAGATTCAAAAGAAGATACCTGGAATATGAGCCCGGAATTACTTGAAAAAGCAATAATTGATCGACTGGCAATGGGGAAGAAACCTAAAGCTATCATTGTTGTCCACTTATATGGAATGCCGGCAGAAATAAGTGAATTAATAAATATTGCAAGAAAATATGAAATTCCGGTAATTGAGGACGCCGCTGAAGCTCTAGGCAGCAAATATGGTGGAAAAGCCTGTGGTACTTTTGGGGACATAGGCATTTTATCATTTAATGGGAACAAAATCATTACAACATCAGGAGGTGGGGCTTTAATCTCTGATAATGATGATTATGTTAAGAAGGCAAGATTCCTGGCAACTCAGGCGCGAGATAGTGCACCGTATTATCAACATTCTCAAATAGGATATAACTATAGGATGAGCAATTTACTTGCAGGAGTTGGCAGAGGGCAACTCCAGGTAATTGAGGATAGAGTTGCCAAACGTAGATCTAATTATGAATTTTACTTCAAAAATTTAAGCCATATAACTGGTATTTCTTTTCTCCATGAGAAACATTTATCATTTTCTAACAGGTGGTTAACAACTATAATCATCGATCCAGCAAAGACCAACGGCATTTCATGGAAAGAAATCCAACAGGTTTTGGAACAGGATAATATTGAATCGAGACCATTGTGGAAACCAATGCATTTGCAACCTATCTTTAAAAACTCTCCATCATATACAACCGGCGTTTCTGAAAGACTTTTTAATCATGGTCTATGTCTTCCATCGGGTTCAAACATGATTCCCCTGGATTTAGAAAGGGTCATTAATCAATTCAATAAAGCGGTTGCTAAGTAATAAATCGATACCGGGGACACATTTCCTGAGTTACATATCTAAAGCAAAATGAAAATCCTGTATGCATATATAAATGAGAAGTCTAGAATTGAGATTTGGTCTTTAAATTTAATCATTCTCCTTTACCTTTTCAGATCATCAATACCATTTTTGAAATTTCCATTTTTATTAATATATTTTTGTTTTACAATTTATTCTTTAATAAGGTTTAAAAAGCTTATTGTAAAATCTTTTAGAGAATTTACCCGGAATTATTATTTGCTTCTTTTTCTAGGTTTGTTAGTTTTTGTCCCCTTCTTATTGTCAAATAAGATATATCTGACAGTCTTTAAGGATGTGTTAAACATATTTATATTAATGTCAGTCTTTTTTATGGCAAGTCTGGTAATAACCAGTAAAAAAGAATTAAATTATTTTGTATCTAATCAAGTATATCTTATTGTTCTATTTGCTTTTGCCATATCGATTTTGGGATTGTTGGATTTATTGAATATTTTTTCATATAATTCCTTTTTACCTGTTAATGAAACCGTTAGTTCCTCGTCAGATTCGATATCAATTGATAATAATTTTGCTCTTCTACCTGTTTTTTTCGGATTTACCAGCATTCTATATTTTTTACGAAATAAGTGCTCAAGATTTGAAATATTTTACTATAATATTTTACTTATAATATTTTCTTTCTACATCATTTTATCAGGATCCAGGAGAGGTTTATTTACATTTATAGCAATAATAATTATTTTGTTGGTTGCTCAGATTTTCACATTTCTCAAAACTAATGAGTTTTTAAAAAGATTGGGTACAGATTCCAGATACTTTTTAATTTCATTTCTTCTATTAGCATCCGTAGCATCATTTGTGGCTTTTAAAACCACATATACTTTTAAGATTAAGATGTTAAACTTAATTGGTTCACAAAATTTACCGGATACTAAACAAAAAATTGCTCTAAAAATGTTTAAGTATGTCAGTATTACAAGGGACCATCGATCATTCCCTGAATTTTACTCTAGCTTATGGCCGATTATTCCGGAGGATCCTGATAGTGGCTGGGGGACCAGGGTGCATAAAACTGTTTTCCCATTGACCGGGGAAAATGTGGAAATAGTTCCCGTTGGCTCCAAAGGTTACTTGTTGGATAGTACATGTAATACTGGCTATTATAGTTCGTTAGATATTACAGAAACGTATACTCTGATAAAAAGTTTTAGTGTTACAAAAGGTGATGTTTACAAAGCATCGGTATATTGTTTTGTTTCAGATAGTTTCAATCTTGATGTAAGCGCTTTATCAGTTAAGTATTCGACAATTAATGATAATACAGTTGCTGGGTCTCCAAGAGCTTTTTATGATTTAAAAAGAAAAGAATTATGGCAAAAACTGGACATTGAGTTTAAGTGTAATAAAAATGCAGAGGAGGTTCCTGTTTTTATAACATGTTATAAAAAGGGGATTAAAGATTTTAAAAAACAAAAAGGATACGTAATTTTTGCTTATCCTACTTATGAAAAATTAGTTACTAAAGATAACACCTCTAATTTCGGAATTAGTCAACCTATATTCTATTATAAGGAACTCATTGATAAAACTCTAGTAAATGAAGTTAATAATCAAAGAAAGAATGTTATTTTATTTGCACATATATATAAGCCAAATTTTATTGCTTTTGACGGCAGTCGTAAATATTCAGTTTCTTCCATGTTCCCAATTTCTTTCCTGACTGCTCAAGAGTTAATTCAAAAAGATCCAGATCCAATCAGGAATTGGGCTTCTGGATTTATCTCGGAAGACACAACATATTATCCATACAAATCAAAGATTGTTTTAAGTAAAATAGCTAATTCTTTTATTGGCGAACGGATATTAAGATGGGAATTTGCAATTAAAATATTTTCTAAGGAATATACTTGGAAACAGAAGATTTTCGGAGGCGGATTTAATTTTCTAAACTGGTTTGGCTATTATTTTGATAAGGATAAGACAAGAAGTGATTATCCTCATAATCCATTTTTGTCAATATTGTTATATTCCGGAATCTTCGGGTTAATTATATATTTAATCTTTATGTACAAGGTATTCTATTATTATGCCAAGTATTTCAAAGAATATAAAATCCTGGCTGTTTTTTTCATTATAACTTTTTTCTTTTCATTTTTCAGTGCAGGAAGTCCTTTCGATCCACCAATTATGGGCTTCTTTGTTATACTGCCATTTTTCATTCATTCTGTACATAAAAAATCCATTTAACATAAAGTTGAGATACAATAATATGATTGAAAATAAATTGTTTTGGGATCGATATGCATCTGATTTTGATGCCATTTATGGAACAAAAAACTCATTGTTTAATAACATTATCAACAAACTGTTCCGTGAGGCTATGAAAATCAGGTTTGAAAAGACTCTGCAGATTATTGCGGATGATAAAGTATCTATTCTTGATATTGGCTGCGGGCCGGGTCATTATTGTTTTTCATTGGCTCAGACCGGCAAGAGGGAAATACTTGGAATTGATTTTTCGGAAATTATGATCAAGTTAGCAGCAAAACATTCTGAAGAATTGG
>OCZT010000660.1_pt1 | contig 34545 bp, 54 predicted proteins | sample 1539031 | NCBI WGS metagenome assembly OCZT01 (sample SAMEA3539308, study PRJEB22396) | soil metagenome | biome: tundra; feature: field; material: soil | place: USA | collected 2010-05 | depth 0.15 m | reverse complement strand
TTAAACTTCTTGCCACACGCAGGACAAGTTTTAATATCTTTAATGTCGGTTAGTTTTCCTTGCTTGTCATCATATAAACACGAAGAACAGATTGACCCGAATACACTAACAACATAAGTATTCTTTTTACAACTTGGGCATTTATGTAATTTGAATCTTGGTTGTATCTTCATATATATATATTTTCTTTACTCTCTCCAATATTTTGAGGAGAGGGGGGTTAAAGTTTTAATTCAATTATCTCTTTTAATTGTTTAGCCAAGTTTTTGCACTCGTTAATAACATAGTTTTTATCTCTGTATTTTGAGGTATCATCTCTAAAAAAGTGTCCTTCAAGCATATACAAAGACAAATCTCCACTATGTCCGCAATCAAAGCCGAACCACCAGTTGCCATCTTCTTTTCTTTCTCCTGCATAAGTAAGCCCTCCGTGAACATCTATATTATTTATGGCTTCTTCAAGTTTTGAAATTCCTAATTCGCTTTCAGAACTTGTGTAATAATGTTTTTTATATAATCTGCTATCTTTTGGGACTTTGACATAACCGCACCAATGGCTGTTTTCGCCGCTTCTTTTTATTAGGCAAGGCATACCAAGACACTCAAAATCCATTTCATTTCCTTCTTCTTTTATTATTTGTAGTAGTTCTTCTCTTTTCATCTTATCAAATGTTTTTAATTATAATTTGGGAGGACGTAGGAGTTAAACCTACTTTACTTTCCTTATGAGAGAAAGATGATACCGACCACCCGCCTCCCCCGATTTTAATGCCTAAAATCTACACTCTTTATTTTAATAATTACTCGGTTCATTCTTTTATCAAATAATGTTTCAATCGGTCTGGCAACAATTCCTTCGCTTTCACATTCAACGCCAGTGTTTTCTTTTGCGAACACAGAGTTAAACCCTTTCTTTACTTTTTCAATTATTTCCTCTAATGTCATCACTCCTAAATCGGGTGCGTATTTAATTCCCAACTTTCCAGCAATTTCAATAATTGTGTCGTAATCTAACCACCATTTTTCATCTACTAAAATATCAAACAAGACAAACTCCTTTTCCTTTAAGTAATTTCCGCCACCTTTTTGGATACCCGCACCTAATCCTTCTCCGTAAAAAACTACATCAACTGGCTCAACTACTCCGTCTTTGTTTGGTCGCCACATTAACTCTTTCATTTTTTCTACTGGCATATTCTTTTGTATCCAGTCAATCAAATCTCCTTTAATATCTGCATTGTCGGAACGCCCTCTAATCTTAGTAGTTCCGTCTTTTAATAAATAAACTCTGATATTAGTTCCGTCTAACTTCTCACTTGCTCGCCAAGTTTTTATTGTCGCATAAACAGGATTTCTTAACTCTGTTTCAATAACATTAAAATCTTTTCCACGATTAAACATTGTTTCTATTTTATGATATTCCATTTTATTTATCTTTATTTAATTAGATGAGTAATCTTCTTTGAGGGGGGATAGTTTTAATTTATCTGGCGAAATACCAAATTCGTGCATTTTTTCTTGACAATACTTTATCCCTCTACCATTAAAATCCATTCTGCAAGCCGAAGCCATTACGGACATACACAATTCAATAAGTTGTTTTTTGTCCAGTTTTTCTAAAATACTTTCTTCATTTGGCAAAAACCCCCAAGTGTCTAAAAATAATTGAACTTCTTGCCAATCATTGCTGGCGTGAGCCTCTGCCCCATTCTTAAATCCGTGAACACCTTTATATTGTTCTTCCATTTTCTTGTTTTGCTTTTAGTTTCATATATCTTTTCTTTACTCTCTCCAATATTTTGAGGAGAGGGCATTTAGTTTTTAATTGCTTCTTCTAAAATATACTTCCCGATTTCTGGCAACACACAATTTCTTAATATCTGCCTTTTGTTTTTCAGTTTTATTCCAGTAATATCAAGTCCGTGCAAATCTGTTAATTCTGGTATTTGTGCTTCTCTGATAATTGCTTTGCGTTGCGTTTCTTTACTTGCACCTCTATTCCAAGTTCCAATCTGAACATAATCAATTTTCTTAAAAGGAATTGGAAAATTTGCCCAATAATAATGCCTTCCTAATTTCTGCGGTGTGTAAATTGGCTCGTAATAACTTTTAACATTTTCTATGCAGTATTTTGTTTTACAAAAGTATTTTAGAAAAATTATCTCCTGCCACAATCTGTAATCTGGGTATCGGAATATGCCTTGGCCTTGTAGAAAATAGTTAGTTCCTGAATGGCTCGGGCAAGGCGGCGAACTCCATATAAAGTCAAATTCCTTAAAGTGGTGCAGTAAATAATCGTGGGCATCTGCTACAATTACTGTGTCTTTTGGGAAAAACTGCTTATAAACTTCTGCTATTTCTGGCACATTTTCAACTGCTGTAATCTCGTGGTCATCTCCCCAAAGTTTTCGGTTGCCACCAATTCCTGCATATAAGTTTAGTATCTTCATATATTTTCTTTACTCTCTCCAATATTTTGAGGAGAGGGGGGATTTTATTTAATTGGCTTACTTAAATCTCCTCCGAAATGCATAAAATGTTTGGGGCATAAGTTTACCCGTACCCACGCTGGATAATTATACAATTCATTTTCTAAATGCAAATTCATTTGTATCGCAGACCTTTGTCGGCATCTCTTACCATCTGCATCAAGAAATGTACATTGCGGGAACAGTTTTCTTTTCATATTCTTTATTTAATTAGATGAGTAATCTTCTTTGAGGGGGGGGGGGGGGGGGGGGGATTCGTAAATGTTGCCGATGACTTCCCACTCCTCTGAATAATCATTATCTTGTGCAGTATGACCAGATATACGAAATCTTCCATTATTAAATTCAACTATCTCTTTCTTATCATACCACTCGACAATATCCCCTTCATAAATTTCCTTTCCATTATTATCTTTTAAGCCAGTGAATTGCATAAGTTCTAAATCCCAAATTTTACCTTCCCTGTAAACTGTTCCATCAGGGGAGATAAAAAATTGATGGAAAGACATTATGGGGTCTTGGATTAGCATTCGTTTTAAATCTTTATCCCACGCTCTAAATTTTATTTCTCTTTTCATCTTATCAAATGTTTTTAATATTATTTCCAAAAGGTGCTATTGTAATCTTTGTTCTTCGCCAGTATCTTGCATATCATCTGGGTCAGACCAAACTTTCTCATAAGTTTCTTCAAATATATCTGGTTTGCAAGGATAAAACTCTCCTTTAACCCCTTTAATAATCCAATCAAAACAATCTGCTCTCATCGTCCCTTCCAGGGTTTCAATATGAATATTAGTGCCATCGTGCCACGCTTTGTATCTTTCATTTTCATTTTTTCCTTGATTTATCCAATCAATAATTTCATTCATATTTATATCACCTGCTTCATTATCGGTTTCAAATTTAATCGCCTCAATTATTACTGGTTTTTTTCTAAATTTTTGTATCATCTTCATTTAGTAGTCTTGTAGGTAGAGGGGGTGGGCTCAAAGGAAACGCCCTATCCAAACGACTTATGGATTACATCTGGATTGCATCTTTCCAGCTAGGCAATTATTTCCCTTGAACTCAACCTCCCTACCTTTACACGACTAGGGGTTAATTTAATAATCTATTAATAATAACGCATCTTTTTTTACTTCTCCAAAATTTGTATTGAAAAGATTTGGGTTAAAAGGCTTAGTAATTATGTGAGTTCCATTTTTTGTAGGATATTCATAAACTATTTCCACCCCTAGATTTTTAAGATGCTCTCTTGCTAATACTTTGCAATCTTGGTCGGTCACTTCTTCGTCAATGTCTATTAAGAATAATGTTTCTTCCCTACAATTTTGTTTCATTAAACAACTTATCCATCTGTTTTTTATATCTAAATAGAATTGGTTTCTACTATCCTCGTCAAAATAATCAGCATCTAATTGTCTTTGCTTAAATTCTCTTTGTGCTTTTTTAATATCTCGACTGTTCACAGATGAGTAAATTCTTAATGGATTTTTAGATTGTGATTTTAATACTGCAAGTTCGTCAAATGCTTTATCAAATTCTTCTTCATTGGTTGTGATTCTTTTAATAGCTATTCTATCTGGTCTAGTTGCATTGCCACCATCTTTTCCACGCCAAGTTAGCATAATACACCTTAACCCTTGCTTAAATCGTGATGGTAATAAGTTCATATTTATTTTTTATGCTACTAAGTTAATTGTACGGATATTCTTTGGCTCTCTTAAAATAAGTTTTCCCCTATTCTTGCAAAGCATTATGCTTCCATAGTAGGTTTTAGGTGGTTGATTATCTCTTATTAAGAATAGCCTTGTTAAGTGTTGTATATATTTATGGGTTTGTTTGGTCATAGTATTTTAATGATTTATAATATTGTTCTTCTTGGGAAGGGAATCCTATATGTTCTACTCCCCATTCTGGGTGCATAGCAACTACTCTCATAGTTTCATCATACATTTCTTGAATTTCTATTGTAGTCCAATCTGCTGTGCTTTTTTTAAGATATTTTATCAATCCCGCTTCTCTTAATACTGATTTTACGCTTTGTTGGGTATTATCAACTTCAAAGCAAGATGCAAATTTCCCCTGTGTTATTCCTTTTTCATTCAAGGCGTTCGCCAGTTCTTTACAGAAAACTTCAAATGATTTTCTTTGTTGCCCAGTTCGTTTAGTTTCCATAATCAAAATGGAATATCTGACATTTTTATCTCATCATCACTCGGTGGAAATTTTATTGGATTTCTTTCTTTGAAAAATAAACCGTCTGCGAATATTTTTTCCATAATTATATTGGGGAAAGCATTAATGTTATGCGTTCAACTTCGGCTAATATTGCCAACTCCCTTGCTTTGTATTTTTCTATAACTTCGTCATCTCTTTCAATAATTAGATAAAAGAAGTCTTTAGTTGGTATTCGGTTATCATAATAAACAAAGTATAAAGTTTTCAATTTTGGATTTACTATAAATGGTTGTATCGTTTGGAAGTAATACTCGGCTGGAACTTTTTGTGTTAACCACGCCTCAATATGTGCAGCCGAATTCAGACACTTCACTTCAACTCCTTCTGTTTTGCCGATAAGACCATCTGGACTATATGCTATATTGTCATTTTCTTCGCTTACACAGAGAATTAAGTCTTTGTTGACCTTCTTACCAGTTTCCTTCTCAAAACGCACCAGAGCCTCGTTTTCAAGCCTTCTACCCCTATCCATAGGGTTCTCTTCGGTTCGTTTTAGTGCTACTCGGTTTGCTATTAACTCATAGAACCCTACTTTTGGTTTATCGCTTGTTTGAGAAAGTATTTTACCTAATCCAGTTCCAGTAACTTTTAATTCACGAGCCTTTAGCCAGTCGGCTTCGTCTTTAAATGTTAGTATCTTCATTTTTTTTTGTTTTAGGTTTAATAATTACTTTCTCTTCAATTATTGGAAGTTCTTTTGACATAAGAGCTTCTTTTGTTGATGTCGCTAACTCCTTTAATTTATTTTTAGCTACTAATGGCATTGAAGCCCACACCTTTTTAATTTCTTCAACTGATTTACAAGCCTTAATCTTTGCTTCATATTGGTTAAAGTTTTCTTCTGCTTGAACTTCTTCTACTGGCTTTTGCATTTCTTCTGTAATATATTGTTTAGCCATTTCTTCTGGAAAGGCTGACCTTAAAGCGTGCATTTCAGCTACTTTGGCAATCATAGTTCGTGGCATTTTAATCCATAGGTTCTTGCCTGTGTTATATTCATTAAAGAAAACTGTTGCTGTATATTCTCCAATAAGTCCATTAGCATTTCTTTTAACTGTGATTGTACAAGATACTGGGCCATTATCACCTTCTTGATAAGTCGGTGCTGACTTTCCTGCTAAACCTGAACGCATTGCTATCTTACGAGCGAAGTCAATTGAGCTTACTAAGGAATAACTATTCCCATAAGGGATAGCATAAACATCTTTTTGTAAAAAATCTATAAACTTAAATCCGCGAAGCATACCTTCGAAAATTGCTTTTTGCATTAAGTCTGGACTAAATCCTTTAAAAGTTGTTTCTAACAAAGCGTTTAATGCTTTTGGATTCGCTTTTATTTCCAAGAGATACTCTTGTTCTACGACTTGTAATTGTGATTTTTTTGTTTCCATAATTTTAATTTATTGAATATTATCTTTCATCTGATGGGTCAACTTCTGCAAAACGGTCGTCATCATCGTCTTCTCCATCATCAAATAATGGGTCTTCCATATCGTCTTCTTCATCGCCTTTAATTATTTTTGTTGGGTCTTCTTCTTGTAAGTCCACATTGAGAATTATCATAGTGAGAAATAGACAAATGCTAATGCGAATATACTAACTCCTGTTAAAATTTCTGCTAGTATATATAACTTCTCATTTCTCTGATTAGTTTTATATGTTTTAATTATTTGTTGTGTTAGATTCATTTTGTTAAGACGGGGAGAGTCTAAGAATTCATCGCTAAAAACTTAAACTTTTAAACTCCCTCCGTCTGCGATTAATTTTTATTATTCTTCTTGCCTATCTTCTTTATCTTCTTCTTCCAATGCCTCTAAATACATTGTTGGTATTTCTTTTATAAATCTCATTTTATTTATCTGTTTCTTTTAATAATATTCCACCACGAATTATTTTAATTTTTAATTCATCTGGCAATTTTTTACCCTTGAATCTTTCGTGCCATTCTCTTATACCTCTTGCACACGCTGTGGCTATATTTGAGGCTTGCACGGAATATTCTGTTGGGTATCTATCGCCTTGAATCATTATTCTATATACTCTCATATTTTTATTTTTTTAATTTTTATTTTACCTCTTTCTTGAAGATTGACGACCTTAATTTTTAATCTTCTTATTTTTTGTTTTGTTGCTTCAATATCCCGAACTTGTTTTAGACATTTAGGACAGAGCATTTTTCTAATTTCTTTTTCCATAATTATTTTTTAATTATCCAAGTACCAATTCTTTTTTCTCTTTTATTCATCAACATAATTACTACATCTTTATTATTTATTGGTTCAGATAGTTCTTGTTGTTCTAAAATTATTTCTTTGCCTTTTTTTCTTGTTATTCTTTGTATTGTCATATTTTTAGAAAGGACTTTTTAATTACTATTTATCCTGTCTAAGTTGAGTATAATCTAAGTAAGCCGACAAGTCAATAGGCTGACTTTATCCACAGGTCTTTCCCATAAATAAATTATTAACTTCCAACCACCCCTTCTCCAACATTTCAGCAGTTTTTAAATCTAACTTTTTTAAGTGGAATAAAATTAAATCCCAATACAAGTTTTTGAGAAACTGATAATTTTCTTCATTATTTTCTTCTTTACTTTGTGGGTGAAAGTTTTTTACTTCCCAAATATATTCTTCCTGCTCTGTTGTTAATTCTTTATCTTGAAAAAATAAAACTTTACTTATAATATTGTTTTCCATATTATTGCATATCTCTTTTAATATCTTCTGCACTGATTATATTCCCCGAAGGTTTATATTTTGTTGGCATTTTTTCTGGTTTATATGTTCCAGTTTCTGGGTCAAATAACATTGAAAAATTATCATACTTTCCTTTGTATCGGTTCTTAATAAGATAGACTGCTGTGTAGTTATTATATTTTATTCCAGTTATTACTTTTTCATCATTCCTTTGGGTTTCCCTACCCCTATACAGTGCGATACCAACCGAAGATGTATCAACAATAGTTTTACTTCCTGTTAAAGAATTTTTATCGATAAGTCCAGTGTCTGATTTCTTAATGTGAGCCAATAAAAACAAAACTATATTATATTTAATTGCAATGGCTTTTAATTTTTGCATTATTGAATCAACCTCACTTACTTCGTTTCTGCGGTTGTCGTAATTTATAATTCCTTTTAAGTTATCAATAAAAACCGCTTCTATGCCGTATAACTCTACTGCCTCTAAAACTTTGGCCTCAATCCAAACTGGGTCTTTGGCAGTTAATACTTTTGGGATATAGCCATCTGGTAATTCACCACAAAACTTTGAAATAAATTCTTCATTTGTTTCTTCATAAGAAAAAACTAAACTCTTTTTTTTCTGTTCGGATAGTTTATGGATTAAGAAACGTGCGAAGGTAGATTTTCCATCTCCTGTATCCCCACTAATAAGAATAATATCTCCCTTACCGAATCCACCTATAAGTGCGTCAAGTTCTGTTATGTTAGATGGTATATGGTTTCTACCAAAACCTTCGGGGACTTTATAATCTTTGAAGTGAACAACGGCGTCATCGGAGTTGTGATAATTTTCAAGTACCTCTTTTACTCGGTGGGTTGCACCAGTAATATCTTCATCTCCATTTTTCCACTCTTGTTCTATTTCTTGTATTTCTAAATTGATTTGTTTGAAGTCCATATTATTGTTTGTTTAATTTAATAGTATAAGGAGTCCAAGTACCGAGCATATCAATCAACCACAGAGATTTATCTTTCCTTATAACAAGTCGTTTATTATCAATCACCCTATTCCCAGATAACTTCCAACTTCTAAGAACTTTAATCCATTCTTGTTCTGTGAATTTTTGTTTATCAGTAGTTTTAAAAGAATTTGATTTCTTACTAGTAGTATCTTCTTCTTTATCTACTTCTAACTCTGATGTTATCATTACGTTATCATTGATAACGGTATTTTGTTTTTCCCTATATCGTTTTACTCTTTCATATCCAGTTAAATTACTTTCTTGTCTTTTTTTCCAATTCTTAATTACTATAAAGCCATTATCTAATTCTATCATTTCAAGTTTAACAAACTTATTTATTACTCCAACCGTTCTATCCCATTCATCTGAGGCTGTATCTAAGCCTGCCTGTATCATTAATCTTTCTTCTGTTACATATTTTATTGTTCCATTTGATAGTCCAGCAAAACAAAGAAGTGTTAGCCAACAACTTCTTTCACAGGGAGATAAACTTAATATTTTAGGGTCGCTTAAATATTCTCCTCCATAAAATTTGAACCAAGGATTTGCCATATATTTTTCTTAACAAAAAAGGTATGTGAACTGGTCAAGGGTTTCAACGCCCTCAAATTCACATACCATCTCTGTCAATAAATTTATATTATTAAATGTTGAAATTTTAACCATATTTTTTGATTACAATTAGATTATACCAAAAAAATAAATACTCGGTCAAGTCCACTTATCCACAGGATTAATATATTTGACTGAGTGTCTTGTTTATTGGTATAATGTAATAAGGATATGAAGAAAATAAAAAAAGAAATTAAATTTTCAGAACAAGACTTACAGCGAGCAGTATTACAAAGATTAGCATATTGCCATAATGTTTATTACTTCAGAAATAACAGTGTATCAGGAAAGTTTATAAGGTCTAACGGAACAACTGGCTGGGTAAACAATGCTAAAAAAGGTTCTCCCGATATCGTGCTTTGTAAGAATGGGTTATGGATAGGTTTAGAATTAAAAGCAGAAGATGGGAGACAATCAAAAGAACAACAACAAGCAGAAAAAGATATTAGAAATGCAGGTGGACATTATTTTATTATTAAGTCTTTAAATGATTTAGAGGCTATATTAGAAAACTTTTAAAGGTCGGAAAACTCTGAGATTGACAAAAACAAATTTCTTGCAAAAAGGTCGTAATTAAAAAAATAAATAAACTCTCATGACAAATAAAGACATAAATTTATTAGTAGCTATTCTAACTCCTCTGATGTTAGATTTAGAAAAATCTAGCGCTAGAAGGCGCTTTTTACGTTTATTAAAAAACTTTAAAGAAGATTCTGATTTAGAAGGAGAATACATAAGAAAAGAATATGGCGATAAAAATCCAGATGGATCATTAAAGGTAATTGATAATCAAATTCAATTTACATTAGAAAATAGAAAATTAGCTGAAGTTAAATTTAAAGCGTTAAATGATTTAGAAATACCGGTAGATTTCAAAGGCGAAGAAAAAGATTTAGAAGTAATTAAAAAAGTTTTAATAGGATTGTTGGAAAAAGAAAAAACTGCAAAAGAAATAACAAATGACACAGCAGAATATATATTTATTTTGGAAGGAATAATATTACAACTATCTACTATTAAAGAAAAAAGTAAGAAATAAGATGGCCAGTATAGATGCAAAAAATGTAGCAAAGGAAGTATTGGAAACTATAGGTAAGGGCAAGAAAGTAGTTTTAGGTAAAATTGCTATAAAAAATGGTTATGCTAAAAATACTGCCGATAGTCCAAAACTTATAACTGAAACAGATTCTTATAAAGAAATAATTGATCCAGTGGTAAATAAATGGATTAGAGAACGAGATAGATTAACAAAAGAATTAGAGAGTCGTGATTTAACGGAGGAAAAATACGAAACAATTATAAGATCAGTTGATTTAATTACTAAAAATATTCAATTATTATCTGGGGGAAATACTTCAAAAATTCTAATCACAGGATTAACATTAGAAGAACAAAATAAATTAAGAGAACTAAATAATGATAACGAAACCAGCCCTAGAGAAGATGATGTCGGGAACGCAGGCTGAGCGTATTTTTTTAGCAACTGAATCATTTGGATTATTCTGTATATATTATTTTTTAAACTATTTCACTTATAGTTTGGCTCCATATCATTACGACTTTTTTAATGATGCTGAGAATTTAGTAAACAATAAGATTAGAGAAGTGGCATGGATAGCTTTTAGAGAATCAGGTAAAACAAGTATTGCAAAACTCTTTGTTATTTGGATGGTGGCGACAAAGAAAAGAAAGTATATAAACCTAGATAGTTTTGATAAAGAGAACGCAGAAAGGATTTTGTTTGATTGTGCGTTTGAAATGGTAAACAATGCAAGATTAAAAGCAGACTTTGGAGTATTGTTTTCAAAAGAGCGCGGCATACAAGATATAAAACAAAATAGAATAAATAACTTTGTGTGCGAGAACGGTGTTAGAGTTGAAGCCCACTCAACACAAGAATCTGTTAGAGGAAGATTGCATTTAAATCAAAGGCCAGATGCTTTAATTTTAGATGATATAGAAACTAACAAGACTAAAGACAGTCAAGCATATACAAAACAAGTGGCAGATCATATTTCAGAAGCTATGGCCGGACTATCAACAGATGGATTTATGCTTTACTTAGGAAATTTTATAACAGAATATGGTAACATCAACCATATTTTTGAAAGAGCAAGGCACGATAAAGGTATTTTAGTGAGAAACATACCCGTAATGGTAAATAATAAGCCTACCTGGGCCTCAAAATACGCCCTTACAGACGAGGAAGCAACAAAGACGGGTAAAGTATCGATTGAGGATAAACAGCGCCAGCTAGGGTCTCTGGTGTTCTCATACGAGATGATGAACCAACCGATTGATGAAATGACTGCTGAGTTTAAAAAAGAGTTTGCACAATTCCAAATAGAAGAATATTTAAAACATATAAATACTAATTGCTATATTACGATTGACAGCGCTGTAAGCGAGAAAGAGTCTGCCGATTTTACCGGAGTAACCATAAACCGAGTATCAAGCGAGAATAAGTGGTACATAACAACTTACAGATTAAAATATAACAGTAAAGATTTAATTGACCACCTGTTTTATTTAAATAAGACTTACAAGCCAACATTCCTGGGCCTTGAAGAAACAACTTTTACAATGGCAATACAGCCGTTCTTGCAGGAAGAGATGCGTAAGCGACAATTATTTTTTACAGTAACTCCAGTAAAACATAAAGGTATTCAAAAAGAGTTAAGGATCAGAGGTTTAATTCCAAGATGGGAAAGTAAAAGTATATTTTTAGTGGGGGATAATTTAGAGTTACTTGACGAGATGCGCGTGTTTCCAAATGGACAGCATGATGATTGTTTAGACTCACTTTCAATGCAACTGCAACAAGCACGACCACCGCACAGAAAACCGATGCAGTTGAGGGATGAAAATACTCCCGAGCAAAATATAGCAATATAATTAAATAAAAAAATATGCAAAAAGTAGTCTATATTTGTGATCATTGCAATAAAATAATTGGAGACGTCATTCATATCACTCTAGAAATTAAGCAAGGGTATAGTGGATTATCAATTCCGCCCGAAGTATCAGTGTTAGACAGATGGATTGTTGAGCCAAAAATAAGCGGGTTTAAACAGTTTCATATTGGTTGTATTGAGAAATATTTTAATAAATTAGCGAAGCCATATTTAATAACTAAATAAATAAACTTATGAAAGGACAAATGTTGCCATTGTGGATGAAAGTAAAAGGTAAAAGCAGAAATTTTTATACCAGATTAAAACAAGAAGGTATCCCTTTTGGAATAAATGCTTGGAGAGGGCAAATGCTTGAAAGTCCAATGAGCCAATTAGTAAAGAAGCTTAATAAAAATTAAAACATAAATAACTATGATTAAAAAATGCGAAATCTGTGGAGTAGAAAGTAAAGCTCTTCATTTACACATGAAGAAGCATGAGAACGAAAATAAAAAGGTTGAGGTAAAAGAAACCTACAATAAAGATGGGGAACTAAAAAAAGTAGAAGCGAATGGAGTACAAATATTTCCACCAGTGGCTGAACCTATTCAACCAGAAGGCCAAGATATTCCCTTAACCGAAGATATGGCAGAAGCTCCGGCTGAAAAGGAAGAGTTAACTAATGTAAATAGTTGTGAGTATTTTTTAGAGTTGCAATTTAATGGCGAAACCTTACAATGCTACACAAACAATTTAGATATTTCAATCCAAAGTTTTGCAAGACCTGCTTTAACAGAAATGTTCGTGAAAATTGCAAAGAATAATCAAGGTGATCCTTTTATTAAAAAGCTAACATTAGTACAAGCTAAACAATTATTCAGCGATCCACAGAATAGAGAGATATTTCTTGAGCTTTATTATGGTTTATATGGCAGACCTCAAACAGAGCAAAGACTTAATAATTTATAAAGTGTAAATGGATTCAACTAATCAACCTATACGAATATCTTTTGAAGTAATGGGCTTAAGAAAAGAGGAGTCTGATTTTCTAAATTGGGCGATGAGTCAATATGACAATTTACAGTTTTTAAAAGAAAGTGATTTTTTAAAATCTAAGTCTATAATGGTTGAGGTATATTTTAATGACTTAGATGTGATTAAGGAAATTAGAAAGCCAACGGTTTGTAAAAGGAAATGAAAAAAAAGTATTATGAATTTAAATCTGAATGTTGCCACGCTAAAACCTATCGACTAAGGGAATGGAGTATATGCAAAGAATGTAAAAAAAGATGTTTTTTGGAAAGAACTGTAATTTTATCCACAGATATTAAAGGGAGTAGTCAAGTTGACTTTTTTACAAAAAGTAGAATAATTAATATAGACAATTAAAATAGTATTTAAACTCTAACTCTGAAAGGAGAAGGGCAGACCTGAAGAAGGCTGTCCTTTTTTTGTGTATTTTAGAAGCCATTTAGGCACTCAAACTATTTATTAGTTTATGAGGAAGAAGCTGAAAGGCTTCTAAAGTAAATAAAAAAACAATGGAAACAAGAGATGTATTCTCGTACATAACTTCTGAAGAAACAAATTGGAAGACAGCCAGAGTACCTTTGACTCGCACAAAAGACTGGAATATGTTTGAACACATTGAAAGGTGTACAAATGTATCTAACGCTTGGTATCATTCCGGCCGTAATGATGGCAACCGACCCTACGATGACATTGTAACTCCAATTATAAACGTAGCTTTTAGAAGCGAAGGTTTTGATGTTAAAGATATTGTGCCTTTTGTAGATGATGCAGATGATTATTATAAGTCTATTTTAATCAAGAAATTTCATCCTCAATGGGCCAGGAAAAATGAATTAGATACTTTCATTGATGACGTTGTAGAAACTTCTGTTATCTATGATTTGGTATTAGTAAAGAATATCAATAACACAAGACCTGAAGTAGTTGACTTAAAGACCATAGCCTTCTGCGACCAGACAGATGTAATGGCTGGCCCTATTTGTATCAAGCACCAATACACTCCAGCTGAAATGGTAGAGTTTAAAGGCAAATGGCAGGACGATAAAATTGATATGGCTATTAGTTTAGCAGTATCAGAAATTGAGGTAAGTATTGCCGGTAATCAAAAAGTAAAAACACCTGGAAAATACGTTGAGGTGTATGAGTTGAGAGGAAACCTACCCGAATTATGGATTGATGAGAATGGAGACAAAGATAAGTACAGCCCACAGATGCAAATTGTTTGCTACTACAACGACAAAGATGGAGCCAAACAGGGAATTACACTTTACAAGGGTAAGGACAAGCCACTATCAGAGAACTTTAAGGCATTAAAAATAGATAGGATAAGGTCAAAAGGTCGTGCCTGCGGCAGATCTGTGGTAGAAAGTTTATTTGAGCCACAAGTTTGGAATAACTACTCAGCCATTAAGATTAAGGCTTTGTTAGACAGCGCGATAAATGTATTTATTACAGACAGTGATGAATTGGGAAACCAAAAGTTAAGCGAGCTAAAAGTAAATACTATTCTTAAAGAAGAAAAAGGAGCAAACACTAGACTATTAGCTTCACCACTCCAAAACTTAACAGCATTTACTAATCAGCAAGCCAAACTAACTACCGATGCAAGAATTATTGGTTCAGCTTCTGAAGGCTCATTGGGAATAAACCCAGCATCGGGAACTCCTTTTGCTTTACAAAACTTAGTAGTTCAGCAAGGCCAAGGCATACACGAATACCGACAAGGTAAGATTGCAACCTTCTTTGCTGATGTGCTTTATAGGGATTGGATTTTACAATATTTAGTAGATGAAATGGACGGAGGCAAAAAGTTTAATGAAGAACTGTCTTTGGATGAAGTGCAGACAATAGCAGAAACTATTGCTACAAACCAAACAGAGAAAAATAAGTTAGATATGATGCTGAATGGAGAATTAGTAACACGGGGAATGGCAGATACGATGAAAACAACTCTTAAAGATAATATTCTCAAAGGGAAAACTAAAATGTATCAAGGTGGCAGAGGGTTTTTTGAAGTTATCAAGGGAGAATTAAAAGATATTCCGATGAGAGTTTATGTTAATATTGCTGGGAAACAAAAGAACTTGGCAAAAAATGCTGATGCGCTATCAAATCTTGTACTTACAATGACAAAACTTGGAGTACCATTTTCTGCACTGGCAAAACCATTTAATGAAATTCTTGAAGATTCGGGTTTGTCTCCAGTGGATTTCACTCAAATATTGACTCCACCAGCACCAACAGCCACCCCAACACAACAAACTCCACCAGCGCCCCCACAGCCTCAACCAGGGCCATCACAGAATCAACCAATGCCTCAAATGGCAATGGGACAATAATATAAATAATTAATAAATATAAAAATGACACCATCATATTTATCAGAAAAAGAAATAGCAGACATAGAAGCATTTTGCAATAACGAAAAAATGTTTGAGGCAGTAAGAAAAGTTATGCTTCAAGGCATATACTTTCATGGAGTAAATGTAAAAGGTCAAAAACCAGATCCATTAGTTAATGGAGCGTTTAGTCTTGTGTCATTGTCTCCACAAAATCCCATTCCTAATGAAGAAATAGGCGCGCAACTAAGAGCGCAATGGGCTGGCATAAATGCTTTAGAAAGTTCTTATAACAATCTTAAAAAGATTAAGAGCAATCCAAAAAAGTCAGAGGAAGATAATTTAAACGAAGCAATTTAATATTAAAATAAAATAAAATAAAATGAGTTTACCAATTCGTATTCTTGATTCTGGACTTATGGTTACGGGTCAAGGACAAGTAAAAGGATTAATAATAAACAGCCACACCAGTGGCACAATTAAGTTAATAGATGGTTTAGAAGCCACTGCCGCAGTAGCAGTTGGAACAATAACACAATCAGTTGGCGCAGCAGGATATGCGGTTCATGCTTCAAGCATTGTAACTTCTAGTGGAACAAATGTTGCCGCTTCTCATGCAGCAACAGTTTTAACAGTTTCGGGTGCAGTGAATTTTAAAGATGCAGTAAAAGGCAGTGGATATATTACTTCAGACAATACAAACCCATCAGCAGGGCAGGTTATAGTTTTGGGAGCAATTACATACACCTGGCGCGCATTAGGAGGCACTACAATCAATTCAGCGACAGCAGTTGATGTTCCACTCGGAAACAACGCAACAGAGTCAATGAATAATCTTTATAACGCTTTCTTAACTCATCCATTAGTAGATACAGTTAGGACTTCGGCTCTAGTCATTACAGTAACAGCAAAGACTGCCGGAACAGCTGGAAACCTAACAGCAACAGAAAACTCCACCCATACTGTTTGGGATGATGGATCACTTCTTACAGGTGGATTATATGCAGAGACAGTAACTATTGGTTCTAAGGTTTATACTTTCAAAGATACTTTAGACACAGCCTCAACAGCAACCGCAGTTCAAGTAAAGATTGCAGCAACATCAGCGTTGTCATTAGTCAACTTAAAATTAGCTATCAATGCAACTGCCGCTAATGTGGGTTCAGCTTGCGGAATAGCAACAGCAGCTGATACTTTAGTGGTAGCCACCGCTTCGGATGCTACAACTTTGACAATTACAGCTAGAATCCCTGGTACAGTTCCAAATGCTTATGCAACAACAGAAACTTGCGCCAGTGCAGCATGGGCAGGTGCTACAATGACAAGCGGAACAGCAGGAGTAACGACAGCCGGAGCAACAATAACTATCGGTTCAATAGTTTATACACAAGTAACTGCTCTTTCAGAAACTTCAGGAGCAGTTGCAATAGCTTACCAATTCTTACGAGGAGCAACTGAAGCGACTTCATTAGACAACTTAAAGTTGGTCATTAACGCAACAGCGGCCAGTGTTGGAGTTAAATTCTCCACAGGGACAGTGGCCCATCCTTATGTTATTGCCACCACCAATTCAGATACACAGCAAACAGTTGTAGCAAGAACAGTTGGCAGTGCTGCTTTAACAGCAACTATAAACGCTTTAGCAACCACTGAAACAGGAGCTAACTTGGCTTGGGAAGCTACAACGCTTGGAGCAGGCACAGGATCATCGGTTACAGCAGTAACAACCGATACAGCAGGAATAACTATTGGTACAAGACAATACATCGCAGTAAAGGAGTTAGACGAAACTTCAGGAGCCACTGCAACAGTAGATCAAATCTTATGGGTAACCAATGAAGCAACTTTCTTAGACAACATCAAAAAGGCTATTAACTTAACGGGAACTGCCGGAACAGATTATTCAACGGGTACAACAATAAATATAGATGTTATCGCAACTACCAACGGAAATACAACTCAAGTAATCCAATCAAAGTTAAATGGCTTAGTTGGAAACGCTATTGCAACAACTGCGACCTTAACGAATTATGCTTGGGGAGCAACAACGCTTGCATCAGGAACAGGAGCAACCGGCAAAGTGATATGCAATACAATTACTTTACCAGCCACAGCGGCACTAACCGAGTATGATACATTTATGGATTTAGGAGATGCCGACTTTACAAGAGGAGTAAGCGTGGTAGTTGGCGGAACATTAGATGCAACACTATTGGTTGAATTAACTGATTGTGATTAAAGGTCAAAATATTAACAATAAAATAAAAACAAATGGAAAACGAAGAAACACCAGTTGCTCCAGAAGCAGCACTAGAAGCACCAGTTGAGGCTCCAGTTGAGCCAACAGCACCAGTTGCTTGCCCTAATTGCAATGATTCAGGCAAAGAGTGCACAGCATGCGGAAAAGGAAAAGAAGTAATTTAATAAAATTAAATAAGAAGCCAACTTTTAAATGGCAAATTGAGTAACCAAACTCATCGAAACTATGGCAGAAGAAATCATTGAGAACGCCGACTCTACAAAAGGCGAAGAGGAAGTTGTGGTTGACACAACAACCGAAGAAGTGGAAGAACCTAAGTTTACAGATGCAGAGCGAAAGGCATTTGCCAGAGCTAAAGTAGCCGAAGCAAAAGTCAGAGAACTTAAAGCACAACTGGAAACGAAAGGTGACTCCAAAAAATCAGATATTTTAGACTTAGGAGCAAAAGCCTTTTTAACCGCAAATGGTATAAAAGGTTCAAAAGAATTTGAATTTGTACAGCAAGAAATGAAGAAATCGGGACAAGACGTTGAGTCTTTGTTAGAAAACGGTTACTTCAAAACAGGTCTTGAAAACTTTAGAGCATTAACTGCAACCGCAGATGCTACACCAACGGGCAAACGCTCAAGCGGAGTGGCAACTGATAGTGTTGAGTATTGGGTAGCGAAAGCTGGCCCGAACGCAGAACACTTAGACGAAGTTCCAAAAGAAATGAGAACTAAGGTTGTCAATGCAATAGACTCTAAAGCAAAAAACAAAGGGCAATTCTATAATTCCTGATCTAGAACATTTGATTATTAGTAAAATAATAATTAAATAAAAAAACAAACATGGCAGTAATACCAAGTTTAGCGTATGAAACCAAACTGCAAGAACGCTTGAGCGCACCTACAGTTTGGAAAGAACTTTGCAACGTAAAATATACCAACACAGGTATAATTAGAAATCCTTATCTAACTGATGCGACAGTAGCAACAGGAACAAGGGGAACAGGATACACATCAGTTGCAATCGCAACAGTTGATGAAACAGTATCAGTAACCGATTACACTTATTCAGCAGAACATATTGATGATGCCGATTTAGCCCAAAAGTCTTTTTCAGACTTTATGGAAATCGCAGACAATATGGGTACAATGTTGGATGAAGGAATGGAAACAGCAATGTTGTTAGAACACGCTCAATGGACAAACTTAGGAGATGTTGGTTCAGGAGCATTGGGAGCTGGATCTACAACAATCACAGTTTCTATCAGCAACATTAAAGCAATGATTGCTGCAGTTAAACAAATAATCAGAACAGCCGGAGGCGGAACATTGGCAGATAGAAACGGTATCTTTATTCAATGGAGAGAAGCAGATTATACATTAGTAGAATTGTTAGCTTCTTCAGAAGGATTCAATACCGCAGACGATGCTTTGAAAAATGGTATCAAACAAGGCTTTAAATACCTTAATGTTGAGAACTATTCTACTTCAAAGAATGTAACTAACCACGTCTTTGCAGGAGTTAAGAAAGCCTTTAATGTGTACGTTGTAAAAGATACTTACGGAAAGATGAAAACAATTATCAATCCAGTTGTATCCGGCGCGCAAATTTCTGGTGTTGGTTTAGAAAGCAGAATTGATAGAAAATTCAAAGCATGGGCCAAAATGGTACCAGTTTTGTTTGACATCAACGTAGTTTAGTATAGTAAGTATTGGTTCTTAGTACACTTATGGCTGGGGAAGTGTAACGCTTCCCCTCCCATAGGAATAAAATTAAACAATTATCTTTAAAAAAATAATAAGATAATAAAATAGATGGCAAATGAAACGAGTTTTCCTTCAGCAACTCCAAAGTACCGAAGACGACCAATTATAAGCGGATTAGGAGCTACACTCACTTTAGGTGCAGATCAGTCTGGTTCTATAATTTGTCTTGATAGGGCAGCAGGAGGAACAATTACACTTCCATTATCAGCACCTCTTGGAACTACTTTTGACTTTGTAGTAACAGTTACCAACACTTCAGTTGGAAACAAGATTATTACAGGAGTAGGAACAGAGTTGTTAGTTGGATATATCTGGAACTGCGATACTGATACATCAGATGCAGTAGCGGTTTGGAAATCCCTTGTAGGAGCTTCAAATATTTCCATTACTCTTGGTGGTACAGATACCACTAAAGGTGGAATTATTGGAGACTGCATAACCTTGACAAAAGTTACTGCTACAAAATGGCAAGTAACAGGAGTTACAGGTGGGACCGGAACTGTTGCGACCCCTTTTGCATCGTCATAGTTTCCTTACTTTGTCAATCTCACTGAGGTTGGCAAGGATAAGATAAATTATAAATATATGACATTTTCTGAAACATTAACTTTATTAAGAAGATATACAAACACAACCGGCAACCTTGCCGCTTATAGTTTGGCTGACCAGACGATGGATATAAACAACGCGCTAAACCAGTATTTTATACTGGCCAACTCAGCTTCTGGCAACTGGCGACCAGCTGATGATACAAACCAAACTAAATATCCGGTTATTAAGACTGATATAGTTTCAGCGCAACAAGATTATTCTTTTACAGTTGACGAGCAAGGAAACCAGATTTTAGATATTTATAAGGTTAGAATTTTAAATCCAGATGGAATAAACTGGACAACCTTAAGACAAATTAACCAAGATACAATTACCGATGGGGACTTGCAAACAGTAACAGGAAGTGTACCTCAAGGATACTATTTAACCGCAAACGGCATATTTTTAGTGCAAAAGCCAAACTATAGTATGACCGCAGGTTTAGAGGTATGGATTAACCGAACTCCAACATATTTTACAGTAAGCGATACAACAAAAAAAGCAGGACTTCCTTGGGTCCATCACGAATATTTATCAATAAGACCAGCGTATTATTATTGTGCAGAAAAAGGATTACCTCAGGCAGGTGGAAGATTGCGCAATGGCGGATATACTGGATATTTAATGGACTTAATGGATTTTGAAGAAAAAATTAAAAAATATTGGAGAGATAGAAATAGAGATTTTAGTCAGACGATAAGTCCAGAAACAATTAACAGTATTTAATAACTATGCCAACATCAACATTTTATAAATTTGATAAGTTTGTCTTGAATAAAGGGAAGAAAGTATTTAATCTAGCAACAGATCAGTTAAAGATTGCTTTAACAAATACGGCCCCTACAAAAGCAACGGATAACCAATACTCAGATATTGTAAGCCCAGTAGCAACAACTAATATGGTTGGAACGACAGCGGCTTTAGATATAACAACAACCTCGTTTACGCAAACATCAGGCACTTCAAAACTTATATTAGTTGACTTAACAGTGGTAGCATCTGGTGCAGTTGGGCCATTTCAGTATGCAGTTTTATATGATGATACAGCAACTAATAAAGAGCTTATTGGATATTATGATTATGCAAGTTCAATAACATTAGCAGCGGCCGACACCTTCAAAGTAGATTTTGACGGAAGTGCCGGAGTAATAACAGAAGCATAAAATATGTCAGAACAACTAATAGCAAGGTATACAACAACACATTATGATGTAAGTTTACAAAATACAACCAATGCTTTTGCTACTAGTTTTTTGGGTAAATCATCAAAAATAAATAAATGTAGTTTTAGTTTAGGAACACACGGTTCTCCGGCTGGGACTGCCGTTGCAAAATTATACGCTATGACTGGTAGTTATGGGAGTGATGGTAAACCCACAGGTTCGGCATTAGCAACTTCTAACACACGAAGTGCGTCTGATTTTTCAGGGGGAGGGTGGTATGATTTTACTTTTTCTGGTGCAGAACAATATTTGATGTCTGATGGATTTTATTATGAAATATCAATAGAATATACAGGAACAAGTACTGATTATGTTGTAGCAAGGTATGAATATGATTCTGGTCCAAATTCTGGGAAAAGAGTAACCACTACTTGGTCAGCACTGGAAGCAGGCTTTAACCCAATTGTTGCATTTTATGTTTATGGAACTACAAATTATATATTAACAGCACAAGTCGGGGTGTTTGTTTTAACCGGAATAAGTGCAATATTGAGTAAATTCCATTCTTACATAATGACAACAACAGTAGGACAATTTATCTTAACCGGAATAGCCGTGGTACTAACTAAGGCATTTGGTATTTGGGATAATCAAACAAAAAGTTCAACTTCAAGTTTTACAAATGAGGCGAAGCACAATATTTCACCAGTCGGAAAAAACAAAAGCACAACTTCAACATTCACTAACAAAGATAAATCATAATGACACAAGCCGAAATAGAAGCAAAATTAAATGAATTAGATAAACGGACTTTATATCCTCTCCCTCTTTTATTTCAGAAGGCAATTGAGAATGTAGATTTTGATGTATTAAAGGTTAAATTATTAAGGGGCGGAGCAATAATGGGAGGCAGCAGTAGTGTTTTGCCAGGAGGTTGGACAATTACAAACCCAGGCACAGGACACTATACAATTACACATAATTTAGGGACAACTTCTTACTCTGTAACAGCAAATTCTGCTTATGGCGCAGGCGGAGGAATGATAGCGATTGTCCCAATTGCCAATTCATTTGATGTTTATGTTTATAATGAAACAGGCACAGCCTTAATTAACGCAACATTTTATTTCACTTTAATAAAAACATAATGTTTAGAATACCTAACGCAAAACAATTCACAGTAGATAACGAGTCAATGGCACGAGGCAATGTCTATGAAACTTTTAATGTAATGTTTGATGCTGATAAGGGAAGGATTAAATTAAATCCGCCACTTTTAAATGCACTATCAACGGTTGACGATATGGGTTTTATCGCACCTACTTTTATAATCACAACGAATAGTACAACTCACGGGCTTGATACATATATTTTAACTAATCTCCCTGGAGCAGGTTCTTCCGGAGTTTGGAGTTTAATAAATAAGGCTTTTATAGGGACATCAAACGCACCTCAAAACGCAGGGCCGCTAGACAGTTCTATGTGTATGTTTAATACTTATTTGTGTGTTTCCGATGAAGATGGATTACATTATGTTGAAAGTCAAGCAAACTTACCAGCAGGGGTTTGGGTATTGAATACAACAGCAGCCCTAAAACATAATTACATAATGTTTCAGTTTGTTACTGGAAAAATGTACTTTTTTAGCACCTATGCTATTGCTTCAGCCGATTTTACACCTCCAACAACTTGGACAGTGGCTACTTCTGGTGCATATACACAAGCAATAAATTCTTTCTTTGGAGGAATAACTTGCGCTTGTCAGGGTGCAGATACTATATGGTATGCGACAGAATCATACCCTTATACTAAAGAAAACAAATCTTATATATATAAATGGGACGGAATTGCAGTAAATCCAATTGGGAAATACTTAATCCCAGTCAGAAAAATTCAAGCCATTGTTACTTTAGACAATATTCCCGTTGCTATAGACGATAGAGGACGACTTTGGTTTTACGATGGCTATACTTTTAAATTAAAAGACGGGGCAAGAATACCTGCAAGAGAAGATGATTTTAATGCTCAAACTTGCTATGTCCACAGAAATGGAATGTTATCTAATAAAGGTAAGATTTATGTTTTAGTGGGTTCGGGGACTGCAACTAAAAACACTACTGAAAGAGCTTTGTCCGGTATTTGGTGTTATGACCCAGCGATAGGATTTTATCACTATTCTTCACCAGATAATTGCTCGCAGATTATCACTCCTTACGCTTTAGCATTAGGACAAACCGAAAATACTTTTATTGCCGGAGTACAAACAGGACTAACTTCGGTAACCGGAGTTGATAGAGTTTCTGTTACAGAACAATTAGATATTTTAACTGGAACTACAAGAACAGGATTTATTACTACTCAATTTTTAGAGAGCAAGAACCTTACAGATATGTTTACCAATATCGGAATTAAGTATAGGAAGATGATTGATAGCGGGGCAAAGATTGAGGTTAAATACAGGACTTGGAAAAATGTTGAATGCAACGGAACGATTACTTTTACAGGAGCTACAACTTTTACCGTACCAACAGCAACTTTAGATGGAACTTCAGTTTACTGCACACCTGTAGCTATTGGAGATGAGATGATGGTTCAGAGTGGTGCTAATGCAGGCCTAATAGCCCATATAACGAACAGAGTGGACTCAGCTGGCACAAGTACCATAACCATTGATAGAAACGCTACACTGACCTCTGGGACAGCCTACGCGCTATTCTGCAACTACATCTTGGCAGGAACAATAACAAACGATGGAGATACTCTCAGAAGCACAGCGGTAGGAATGCCCTCAACAATGTTGCAGGTAAAAGTAGTGCTAAGCTGGAAGGGTTACTATGATGAACTCCAAGAGATTATGATACCTGAAAAATTAAATGAGACCACTTTATAAATAAATAAAAAATATGGCAACACAACAAGAATATAATCAATTAGTGGCCGACAATACAGCAAAAGGAATATCAACTCCAACAATAGATGTTGTAAACGGAATTGGGTTGCCAGCAGGATATAATAATCCTTATACCATTTCAAGTGCCTCTATGGCGCCGGTGCCGACTGTGCCTATTGCACCACCAACACCAAGCACCACTACTTATCCGGCTGGAACCGCACAAGCCATACAAGCACAAGCTGATGCGACACAAGCCGAAGCGGATAAACAGAGTGCCGATGCATTAAAAAAGAATAATGATATTGCTAATTTACAATTATTAACAGGAGATAAAACTTCTGATACCAACGCACTTTATGCTTCAAGCGGAGTAACTGATTTAGCCAAACAACTTAAAGATTTAGCAACCCAAGCGACTAATGTGGACTTAGGGACTAAAGCTCAAAATCTTGGACTTGATGCAAAGGGAATGACTCAGGGTGTAGTGGATAATATGAGTAATGCAAATATTAGGGAGTCGGCAATAAAACTTCTCGGACTCTCTCAACAATCTAATATCTTACAGGGGAATTATAACGCCGCTAAAGACAACGCAGACCAGATTATCGCCGCCAAATATGATACTCTCCAGGCAGAAATTACTGCAAAACAAACTAACCTTGCAGGACTTGATAAATATAGTTTGACTCCGGCACAAGATAAAGCTAAGACTGCACAACAAGCATTGTTGACGAAGCAAGCAAGTGATTTAGCTGATAAGAAGGCACAGGAAACGGCTAACGCTGCGAATCAAGTTACTTGGGCAAATAATGCTTACCAATCTGGAGACTCCGCTTTATCTAGTAAAATAAGCAAATTAGACCCTGGAAGCGCAACATTTAAAGACGACTTAGCTACCTTACAAGCACAAGTAAAACTTACCCCCGACCAGTTATATAAAATGGCTCAAACTAATGCTTTAACAAATACTAATTCTAGTGGAAACGGGGCAGGAGCTGGAACAGGAGCAATAAATGTAGCAAGTACAGCAGGAATTACAGACTTGACTATTCCATTCTCTCAGGCGATTACAAATGTTGGTATAAATAATATTGTTAATGGAATTATAAATAGTGAAGGAAAATCTGTTACAGGAGTTACAAACAATCCAGGTAATATAAAATATGCAGGGCTTCCAGGGCAGACAGATAGTGGAGTTAAGGCTTCTGATGGAGGAACGTATGCAAATTATGCAACACCACAAGCAGGTAAAGATGCTATTGCTTCTTTGTTGCAGAGTTCTACATATTCAGGATTGTCTTTTCAAAATGCGATTAATAAATATACTAATACTTATGGGAAAGCCGGAGCGATAGGGACTACTGGTTCACCGAATATAGATGCTATAAAAAGTGGATATGCAACAGATATTGTCCCTGGAACTGGAGGATTAACACAGGCGGCAATAGATCAAGACGCTTTAGCAACAGCTTTAGGACAACCATTGCCAGTGCCGCTTGGGTTATCTTCAACTGGAGCCGGAGGTCAAAAAAGAACTGCTATAAATAATAGGATGGCTGAATTAAACGCAGGAGGAAATGTTGCGGCTAATAAACAAACATTATTAGCAGATTCAAAATCTCTTACAACGCAAACTAATTATCTCGATACGGTTACAAGGGCTTTTAACACTGCAAATGACACACTAAATGCCTTAACTTCTTGGATGACAGACAATGGAGTAAACGCCTCACAATACCCAGATATTAACAAATTCAATAACTTCTTAAAGGGGAAAGGTATAGACCCAGGGCAAGCAGGAGGATATAACGCTCAAATTGCTACTTTAAGGCAAGAATATTCACAGGTGTTAGCTAAAGGCGGAGTAAGGAGTGTTGAAACTGATAATCAAGCTAAATCGTTAATACCGGAGGGGCTTTCTCCAGCACAACTCCAAACGGTAGCTGATAGGATTAAGGTAGATTCAGAAAATGTAATAAATGATGCTCAGAAACAAGTTCAAGCAATTCAAGATAGAATAAATGGAATTGTAGCAGGAGTTCCAGGTATAAGTTATCCTACAAGTGGAGACGCATTTAGTGTAGGAGGATTTAATATTAACATTCCAACAAAATAATATGGCAGATAAATTACCACCAACATTAACATTAAGTCAATTACAGGGGGCTTCAAAAGACCTTGCAGGACAAGGAGCGCCACGAGAAGTGGTGCAAGGTTTTGTTGATAATTATAAACCAGATGGAAAAGGAAATTTTGTTTTGAAGACTGCACAACCAGTAGATACAACTCCAACTCCTGAAAGTCAGGGAGCAATTAAACAAGCAGATGGGACATATCGTGCTCCTACTTTTTTAGAAGGTTTAAAACAAGTAGCGATAGGAGCTGGTAATTTTGTTGGTAGCCAAGCCGTAGGATTGGGTAAATGGGCTGTTAATGCAGTAAAACCATCTTCAAATACAATCTTGCCTCAAAATAGAGACCCACAAAAGAATGCCATAAAAGACGTACCATATAACCAAGCAATTCAATTGGGGACTGATTTGCAAAATCAAATGGCACCACAAAATCAGGCTCAACAGGGTGGGGCAACCGCTGCTAATGTTGCAGAAATTGCGTTGCCTTTAGCTAAGCCAGTAGCTGGGGTGATAGAAAACGCTCCAAGAATTCTAAAAGGAGGAGTCGAAGTAATAAGTAAACTAATTGCTGGAAAAACAGAACAAGAGATTTTAGCAACTGCTCCGGAAGATGTTTTTAAACTTCCAAAAGCACAAAGAGATATTTGGTTTAACAACAAAAGCTCTATTTTAGAAGATTCTGGTACTTCCAAAATAGATAAATTAACCGCCAATGCTGAATTAGATAAAGCAAATGTAGAGGTTAACAAACAACTAAATATTGATAAAATAAATAAAGATTTACAAATAAAAAATAATATCACCGATAAACAAGCCTCTGATTTACAAAAAGAACTGTCCCAAAAAGGTAATAAAAGTGCATCTGATTTAAGAACTGCGGCAAATCAATTAAATAAAGATAAAAGTACTTTAATGGGACAAATGAAAGCCCAAGCTATTGTAGGAAAAGAAGATATTGTAGTTAAAAAGATACAGTTAAGTAGTACGATAGATGGTATGACAAAAGACCCCAATGTTGCGGCTGTTGTTAAAAATCAATTAGGAATTCAAGGAACTGGAAGAGGAGGTCAAATAACTTTAGGGGAAATTTCCGACAAACTAACCTCTTTAAGAGCAATGAATAATTATAATCCCAGTGATTACGCCACTAATGAAGCCGTAAAAGTATTAGAGAATATCTTGAAGAATAATGGCGTTGATAACTCGGCAGCTAATACTATGTGGTCTACGTGGTCTGACACAAAAAATGCGATTGATAATTCGTTCGATATTTTCAATAAATCAGGATTAACGACCGATACTGCTTCGGCTAAGTTAATAAAAGCGGCCACTGGAGACGAGGCGGGTGCAGGTAATGCTAACTTTATAAAAACGATTGAAAAGATGACAGGAGAAAACTTTACTTCTGATATAAAAGAAACTTTAAGCAAGTTAGATGTAAACCAAAAACAAGCACTAGCTAATAGCGATTGGGCAAAACAAGCGATAAAAGATGAAATCGCTAACGCAAAAATAAATACAGAAGCTATAACAAGTGGAACTAAAACAGGGGTAGCAAATGCTAATACTGAAATAAAAGCAGGTAAAACTGCTCTTAGTAGCCAACAAATAGAGGTTGGAAGACAAGCGAGATTGAGAGATACTATTAAATGGACAATTAAAGGAGTTGCGGCTGGATTAACTGGAGTGGAACTTGATAAATTTGTTAAGAAATATACAGGTATTGGTTTTTAAGCAAAACTTATTATTCCAAAAGCCTTCATCAGCAAAATTGTAACTATAATAGCAATTATCATATACTCTTATTATACCCCATCTAACCCCTAAAATCAAATGCAAAAAGAAAAACTTCAACAAATCCTCCAAAAAGCCAGTGAGTACGAGAAATCAATGCCAATAAGTTTGGCAAAGAGTTTTATTGCGCTGGAGGAGGCGATTTCTGCGATAAAGATACCAGAACCAACAGACCTTACAGAAATAAAACAAAGTATTCAAGAATTAAAAGACGAAACTATTGAAGTAGATTTAATTATAGAATGAAAAAAATATCTATAAAAATTAAGGCAGAAGATTTAAAAAAGAAACTCAATTTAAAAAATGGAGTTGATGGTGCTGTTGGCCCGAAAGGGGATAAGGGAGACTCTATTATGGGAAAACCTGGTATTGCAGGGCCAATAGGTCAAACAGGGGCTACAGGGCTTCCTGGCACTTCTGGTGAGGCAGGAAAGGATGGTTCACCGGATGATCGTAATACCATAGTAGAAAAAATAAACTCCGGTTTAGACAAAGATTTAAAAATATCTGCTGATCAAATAGATGGCTTGCCAACTGGCCGGGTTTTTTTTGGTGGCTTGTCGCGCGCAACTGCCGATACGCTTTATAAGCCTATCGGATATACCCCCGACCTCTCCGCCTACCTCACCAAAGACCAAACAACACCACAGACAATAACTAATCAACCAATCGTAACAGCTGTTGATGCAGACTATGTTTGGATAAATGATACTTCTGATGGAGGAAAACTTAAAAAAGCATTAAAGACGGACTTTATTGGCGGTTCCCAAACCCCTTGGACATCAAATATAAATGGAGCAGGATATAGTTTAAGTAATATCAGTGAATTATTAGTAGGTACAACAACTGGTCCTGTAACTGATACTGTAAACTTTGTCATCTGGCATACGGTTCACCCTCTAGTAGTCGCAGGAAGTGTAACAGGAACTTATACAGACTCAAATACGCTTACAACAGAAACTTTCCACGACAATGGTGCTGGGGTTCTTGTTAGTGACTATGATGGTCATACTGTCACTCGTTTTGTTTATGCCACTGGCTATAACGATAACCCTTTTAGTGAAACTGTTTTAACCGTTACATATACTTATCAAGCAGGAGCAGTACTAACTCCAGCACATCTTCTTTTTCCTAATTTACTTTTTCAAAGTGAGAATGTAGGGACAGCTAATAGTGTCCTTTCAATTATAAGTGGAGGTACTCCCATTTTTGCAGTTAACGGAGATGGTTCAGCTCAATTTTCTAATCAGTTAGCAAGTATTGATGTTGCTGGAAATATTTTTGCTACCTCATTTGAAAAATCTGGAGGTTTTTCAACAGAATTTCTAAAAGCAGATGGAAGTGTGGACAGTACAACATATTTAACAGCCTCCACCACTCCACTAACCATTACAAAGACTGGAGCTTTCTTTGATAACTTTCCAATATACTTTGAAGCTCCAAGACCTGTTTATGTTGGTGGTAGTATCATCACTTCACTAGGTAAATGGATAAACTCTTTCGTATATACTGATATTGTTAATAGTGGTTCATTAACTGCACTAAGTTTTGATGACCTTGTTGGTGTTGTTGGTGTACTTACTATAGGAAGTTCTAACGCTATGGTCACGTTAGCTTTCCCAGCATTAAAGCACGTTATAGGAGCAATATCCCTATCGGGTATGGCAGCCTTAAACTCATTGAACTTATCTGGCTTGATTTCAACAGGGGCAGGTGTAACTATTCAAGGAAACTACGGTGCAGGGTTTACATCACTTGATTTGCACAGTTTACAAGCAGTAGGTGCTACATTGTCGATTTTTGGTATTACGGCGATAACTTCGATAGACTTATCAGCTCTAACCGATGTTGGAAACGGTCTTAGTCTTACGGGTGATACTGCTTTACTTGCAGTCAGCCTACCTAACTTGAAAAATGTTCTTGGAAACATATCTTTTCTAACCAGCAATGCTTTAACATCAATCTCAATGCCTGCGCTGGTTCACTTGGGAGCTAGTCTGACAGGGGCAAGTACAACAACCCTAACCTCTTTAGTTTTTGGAACAGCAGGAATTTTAAAACACGTCGGTTCTGGTGGCCCAGCATTTGCAGGTTGTGCATTAAACCAAACATCAGTTGATAGAATGTTAGCCGTGATGGTAACTTTAGATGGAACAAATGGCACAACGAAGTTTGCAGGAACAATCAATATGTCGGGGGGAACCTCTTTAGCTCCAACATTTACAGGGGCAACAGGAACAAAAGCAGGTTCAGCCTTTGTTGGAGTAACAACAACTTGTACCGTCACTTGGGTAGCTCACGGGTTTTCTACTGGAGATATGATAACGGTTACTGGAATCACGACGTTGACAAATGCAAATAGAACAGCAGTTATCACAGTAGATACCCCAGACCAATTCCACTACACCATTGTGACACAAACAGCAACGGGGGCAGGTACAGCTACATATAAACTAGAGCCATCAGCTTCAACAGAGGGGTATGCAAATAAACAGAGGCTAGTTATACAAGGAGCAACTGTGACGACCAATTGAGTTTTTTAACTAATTAACCACAAAAATATGAAATGGAATTTAGTATATAAAGAAAAAGAAATCATAACTCTATTCAGGGCTGTTGATGATGCGGATATAATGACTAACGACACCCTAGAACAATTTGAATTAAAAGAAGAAGCAGAAGCAAGAATTTTAGAATTAAAATTAATTTACCCAGAAGAAATATAATTAAAATTTAGAACGATGACAGAACAAACAAGTCAACAAATTATAGATAATCAAGCAACAAAAATTGATACTCAGAGGGATAAAATTGACGATAAAAATTCTGAAATTCAGAAACTTCACGACCGAATGGAGCTTTTAGATGCCAGTGATAGACAAAATGCAGTTGAACATAAGCAACTTTTTGAAACTTTAGAAAAGATTGATAAAAAACTTGACCCAATATCAGAAACATATAGAACAGTTGGCTTAATGGCAAAATGGGTAATGGCACTTTTGGTATTTTTATCGGTATTAGGAGGAGTAATTTGGACTTGGATGAGCATTTTTATGCCAAAAAAATAGCTCTTTGACATCGTTGGCTGCAGTATTCTGGTGAGAGTAATCTCCGTTCAGTGCGAACTGAAAACCAGACTTCTGTAACCAACAAAGGAGGAAACTAAATGAGAACACGATTGACTAGCACATAATTAAAATGGTATAATTAGTATATCCTTGGACGGAACTAATTAAAAATCGTGCCCCTCAACCCGTCCAAGGAAGAGGGGCGTTTAATTATATGCGAAAAGCAACAAAAGGAAGTTTTAAGAAAGGACACAAAGTTCCACAAAAATGGAGAGATAAATTCAAAATTGACCATTTAGGGAATACTCACGGATTTAAAAAAGGGAATAAAATAGGATTAGGAAATAAAAGTAGAACTGGACAGAAACAATCTCAAGAAGAAATAAATAAACGAAAAGCATTAATGTTAGTTGGAGAAAAAAGTGCAGTTTGGAAAGGAGATAATGCTGGCTATGGAGCACTGCACGATTGGGTTATTAGGTGGAAAGGACAACCATTGATATGTGAGAAATGCGGAATTAAAAATTTGAAACAAAGACAAAATAATTGGGCAAATATTGACCACACTTACCGCAGAGTTTTAAATGATTATATTAGATTGTGTGTCCCCTGCCATAGAAAATACGATAAAAGTAGGGGAGTAAAAATAAATTAGTTCTTTAAAAATATAGAAATGAGGAATAAATGCAGTTGCACCTTTTCTACCAAAAACCAAATGGATATTATAAATACTGGTATCAGATAAAACACGAACAACCACGACGAATGAAAGGAAATTGGTATGAACTCTGCTTGTTTGAAATGTGGGTCAATGGAACAGTCCACACAGCATCACATAAGACCAGTAACTTTTTTCGGGAAGAAGCATAATTTACATACAATTACGCTTTGTCAGAAATGCCATAACAAGATTGAAACTATTATCTTAGGAGTAGAAAGTTTCATCGGACATACAGATTTTGGACACAGATACCAATTAAAGGAAGAATCTTATTACAGAATTGCAGAATCGTTTATAGGAAGGAATTTATTATGAAACTAATATTCTTTTTAAGAGTCTGGGTTTCAGAGATACCGAAATACAAAAGGATTATCCTTATGCGACTATACAGATATTCACCCTACACAGCACGTTGTATGCTTAAATATTACAGAAAGCAAATGTATGAAAGAGCTTAACAACTGGGGCTTCTGGATATTTATCGGCTGGTATTTAGTGATAGTAATTTATCTAATCATAGTAATATGTTTACCAGTTCCTCATTTAGTGCATTGAAAGGGGGAAGATACTAACCCCTACTTTATTAATTAACATACGTTAATATACAAAAATTATGATTAACACAATTCCCGATGGTGTAATTAAAGACCCTAGACCACTAGAGAAAATAGCAGAAGATTATCAGCACATCTCAGGCGTAGTTTCTGTTAACTGGAAAGAATTGGACTTATCAAAACTCAATCTAACCTCTATAAGGAATCAAAATGGTTCTTATTCTTGTGTATTCCAAGCAGGAGCTTCTGCTTTAGAAGCATTAACTGGAATAATAATTTCAGCAACACCTTACTTCTGGCGTAAAAACTATCCTGAAAAAGGTTCTTGGTTACAAGATATGGGAGATATATTTTATAATAGATATACTACTAGAGAGGATTTATCTGCCTCACAGAACCAATCAGAGCCTCAAATGAACCAATTAAAACAGCTTACTACCTTTTTAGGGATTACTGGTTATAGGCAACCTACTACAAAAAATATAGACCAAATTGCCGAAGCTATTGAAAGCTACAAGCAATGTATAGTTACCTACGAATCAAACAATGATGAGTATTTTCATAATGGAGTAACACCTAAATATCTAGCAAGTCCAATAACTTTTGGACACGCCATTTGTGCACAACAATATGGTTTAATAAATGGGGTTAAGACTTTAGTATGTAGAGATTCTGCTAGAAATAATATAATGGTTGGAGTTACCTTGATAACAGAAGAGTTTCACTTAAAGAGAAACACAGGTGCATTGTACTTTTTAGGAAGTAAAGATATTCAAATTCAACAAGACCTTTATCAGAAGAAAATTACCCTCGCAACACAGATAGTTGCGTTATTACAGCAAGCAATTAAATTATTTAAAAAGTGAACAGTTGTCAATTATTAAATACTCTAGCTTTAGCTCTTATTCCATTTTGTGCTTTAATAGCACTAATAGTAATTTGGCTATTTAGTTGGAGAAAATAAGATGATAGTAGAAATATTAGAAGTTTTAGGAATAGTCGCATTAGTAATTTATATAATTAAATCTTTTAGATAATATGACAAATATTTTACAGAGTGCTAGTAAAGTTGTTCTCATATTATTATCAATAACAGTTTGTGTTGGATTTATTATGAGGGTTTTAGATGCCAAAGATTTTATGCTTTTAGCAGTAATGTGTTTCACTTATTATTTCAGTTATACCCCTGCCCCTGCTGTTCCAACTGACCCTCCAACAGATACACCACCGACTGTTTTAAAATAATTGATACATAACACAAAGGAATTTAAACACCATAAGAAAATGACAATGCAATTTATTATTTTAATAGTTGTGGCAATATTTTTTCTTATTATTTGTTGGTAGTATAAAAAAAGAGCAGGGCTTATTCACCCTGCTTTTTTTTGTTTATCTTCCCATTCCTCTCGTATCTTTTTAATAGTTTCTATTTTTGCTTGCCTGTGGAGCTGGTGGTGTTTTTCGGAACAATATAGTCCTAATTTTTGTGGTTTTGTTCCGCAATAGACGCAAGGATGTTTCATTTAGGCAAACTTATGGTTTTAATAATATCATCACAAATTCCTTCATAATCACAACACTCCCAGCAACTACCACCCATTGTAAATAATTTACTTTGTTTAATCTTCTTTACCAAACCCTCCCTAACCTCTGCCTCCTTCTCGGAGAGGAGTTTATTGATTAAAGCCTTTATGTATATTTTTAATGCGTAGATATTTACTTCATTTATATAATCGTGTTCATTTTTATCTAAATCAATCATTGAATTTATAGTCAATTCCACATCTCTATCCCACTCTTGTTTTTTCTCTGGTTGGGGTTTTAATCTTTTCTCCATACAAATTACACATATATCTTTTTCTCTTGTAAAACTTTCCCAATCGTGTTCACATTTCTCAACTGGCTTCTCTACGAAATGGCAAGGGCAATCACATTTAGTAAAATCTCCCCATTTTGGCTGATGATTACAATAACACTCTTTCTCGGCTGGGATGGGGCATAATGTTTGTAATTTTCCGTGTAAATATATGGATTTTTGTTCTTTTGATAAACTATTAAGGAACTCTTGCTCTTTATGGCAAATACAATCTAAGTCAAGACAATACCTACCGTGCGGGGCAAATGCTATACACTCATCGCAACACTCGGTCTTAATTTTTTGGGTCATTTTGGTTTTACCCTATGCTTAGAATTGTTCCTTTCGGAAAATGTTTGCAGTCGGGCTTATAAGAATAATTATCTATTTGTTTAAACTTCTTGCCACACGCAGGACAAGTTTTAATATCTTTAATGTCGGTTAGTT
>OCZT010000659.1_pt1 | contig 34584 bp, 41 predicted proteins | sample 1539031 | NCBI WGS metagenome assembly OCZT01 (sample SAMEA3539308, study PRJEB22396) | soil metagenome | biome: tundra; feature: field; material: soil | place: USA | collected 2010-05 | depth 0.15 m | reverse complement strand
GCCCGTGCCAGAGGCCCCCGTAATTACTGATAATGAAATACACGTATAGTAGTTATTAATGACAGCGCCAGTTAAGACTCTAGGTAATTATACTGATACCTTTTTAGGTGGGTTTGAACTATCACCATTTATTAATCAAGCTACTCTTGAATTAAGTTTTGCAGTCCCTAAGGTTACTACTTTAAATGATACTCTTGGTGTTGAGTATAGATGTGGGTTAGCTGATGGTTCTTTAGCACTTACTGGTTATTTTGATGGAACTGCTGTAACTGGTTGGGTACTCGCATTAAATACTGCACTTGGAACTAATAATAATGTAGTTACTCATTGTCCTGAAGGCTCTGCTACTGGTAAGATTGCTTTCCTTGGCCAAGTATCTGCTAAGGATTGGAAGACTCCTACTAAGACTGCTGATTTTGTTACTGTAAGTGCTGATTTTACCCTTAATCTAGGATGGCATTTTGGAGCACTACTTGAAGGATTAGCTACTGTAACTACTACTGGTAATGGTACTGCTGTAGATGATGGTACTGGAAATACTTTAACTGTTTCAGGGGCTACAAATGCTACTCCAATTGTTATTACTACTACTGCTAATCATAATATGGTGACTGGTAATACTGTTTCAATTGCTAGTGTTGGTGGAAATACAGCTGCTAATGGCGCATGGACAGTAACAGTTGTTTCTCCTACTACATTTAGTCTTAATACTTCTGTAGGCAATGGTGTATATACATCTGGTGGCACAGTATTTGTAGATACTCTTGCTGGAATTTTAATTAATCAACATATTACTGCGTTAACTGGCACTAATTACATATCTGTTGTTAAACACAGTACAGATAATATCTCATTTACTACTCTTTATACCTTTGCATCTATGACTGGTATTGGTGCTCAAACTAGTGGGTTTGTTGCTGGTACTATTCATCGTTATCTTTATGAGAATAGAGGTGGAACTTTTAGTTCAGTTAATAGAGCAATTAGTTACTCAAGAATGGCAGGAGGTTAAATGGCTGCTCCAGTTAAAACTCTAGGTAATAAGTCAGTATTTCTTCTTAATGGAACTGATATTTCTGACTTCCTTGACCAAATGGATTTTGACCGTATGTATTCTGTTCTAAAAGCGACTACTATGATTGGTACTTCTGATAATAATGCTGCTTATCCTGATGCTGAACAGTATCAGTCTGGACTTGAAGATGCTACTTTCTCTCTTGCTGGTTTTTATGATGGTACCGCTAATACTGGTATTATGGCACTCTTGAATACTGCTATCACTAATCAACGTGCTACTCCCCCTACTCTTAATACTTGGGCATTTTCACCTGTTGGTACTGGTGCTGGTGCTATGTACTTCCTTCAGAATACTGCTGGTGGTTGCATTATCAAGAACGTAAAGATTGGTTCTAAGGATGATGGATTTATTACTATTAGTGCTGATCTTCAGATTAGTCTTGGTGTTGCGGTGACTACGCACTAATGGCTTTAAAGGATGATTTGTTTGCTTTATCCTTAGCCACTAAAGTTGTTGATATTCCTGAACTTCAAAAATCTCTAATAGTTAAGGAACTTACTGGTAGGGATAGGGATAAGATTAATAAGTTAGCTAAGAAGGCTGATGATGAGATTGATAGTGATAAGTTCTCATACTTGCTTGTTCTTTATTGTACTTATGATATTGAAGGTAATCGTGTTTTTGAAGACGCAGATCTTGATAAGCTTACTGATCTTCCTGGTGGACTTCTTCATAAGCTTCGTAGTGAATGCATTGATATTAATAAGCTAGGCTCGAAGAATTATGAGGAGATGGTAAAAAACTTGAGCGATACGGAGACGAAAGAGCCTGGATAGAATTAACTGAAAAACTAGGTACTTATACTTTAGAAGAACGTAAAGCTAAAACATCATCATCTGAATTTGAAACATGGAAAGCATTATGGCATGTTAGGAATAAAGAGTATGAAAAATCTAAGTTAGATGCCATTCATGCCGCGAAAAGAAACAGGAGGTAGCGTTGATTAGCACAAGCTTATCGACGTTACCTCTTTCGCGTAAACATTTGTGGAAAGCGAGGAATAGCAATGGCTGATGCTGGTAATGCAACATTTAAACTAAAATCTGATATTAGTGATTTCCAACGAAAAATACAAGGCGCTGCTGATACACTTGGGAAAGTAAAAACAAGTGCAAAAGATGTTTCTACATCTTTAACCAACTTAACTACTACCCTAAATGACTTTAATCCAGGAAAGCTTAATGAAGTTGCTATAGCAATTAAAACAATGGGAACAGTGGCGGAGTCTTCTAAAGGCTCCGTCATTGATTTTGCAGATGCAATTAAGAAGATAAATGCTGCTACTAAAGAAATTAAAAATCAACCAATTGAAGAATTAAATAAAACTATTTCTGCTGGTGTAAAAGATATTGAAACTCTATCTGAGAGTATTGGCAATATATCTAAAGAATTAGAGTCAGTAAATGTTTCTGGATTTTCAGAAATTGCAGTAGCAGCGCAAGATAATACTGCTGCATTAAATGAGCTAAACGAAATGATAACTAGAAATATGTCTTCATCTAGCATATTAGCAACAGAATTACATGAATTAGAAATAGCCATTATGGATGTGGGAGAAGCCACTACTGCTGATTTAGGCAAACTAATGGATTTAAATGCAGAACTTACTTATCTTGAAGGAAATACGACATCTTTAATTGCAGAATTTGAGGCATTAGCTGCATCTTCTACAGGTATTGAAGATATATCTGCTGAGATAGCAGCTTCCACAAAAGAAGTAGAAGCACTAGCTGCTAGTTTTGCAGAAACTGGTGAAGCGGCTGAAACTGTTGCTGCTTCCGTTGAAACTATGGCTACTACTTCTACTGAAGCGTTTAAAGAATTTGGTGGTTTAGTTTTACGTTCTACCAGTGAATTATTTAATTTAAGAGATGCTATTATTGAAATAGAAACTCCTATTAAAATGGTAGCTACTGAATTTAACGCTCTCGAAGCTAATAAAATCATAGCAGCTACAGAAGCAGTTAAACAATTAAGTCTTGATACACTTAGCACAGTAGAAAGTGTAGGGCAACTTACCTTAGGATTTACTGCTGCAAATGAATCTGTAACTACAAGTATATCTGGGATGATTTCCTCATTAGTGAAATTAGATTCAACTATTGTGGAAACTGAAGGTGAGTTAACATTATTTGATACTTCAAACTATTTTGCAGAACCTATAGCTAGAGTTGAAGCTTTAAACGCTGTTTTAGCTGAAACTATTAGAGAATTATATGCTGTAGAAGAAGCGCAAACTGAAGCGTTTCCCATTAGAATACCTTTTAGTCAAATGCCTATGCGAGATGAGGCAATTAAGCAAGGTACTTCTTATGAAATGGATGGTATGTCTGGTGGTGGTTATGCAGGTAATCGACTACCTAGTGAAGTTCAAAATAGAAGCCATGGGTCTGCTATATATGATGAAGGTACTGCATCTACTGAAAAATTAGGTCATGGCTTACATGGGTTAACTGAAGAAGCAGGGCATGCTGAAAAAGCTTTAGAAGAGACTGGTAAAGGTATTGAATATATGATTGGACCTTGGGCTTTAGGTTATGGTGCTATTATTGCTGTTGGTATGGCTTTTAGTTCATTAAGTGAAGCCGCTAAAAATGGCCTCCAGACCTTTAAAACTGTGGAAGATTCTGCTTATGCTCTAGCTGGTGCTTTTAATGGTAGTAATACTGAAATTAAAGAAATGACTGATAATGCTATTACACTATCACAGACTCCATTTGCTACGTCTGACCAATTAGCAAGTCTTGAAGCAGAGTTAAAATTTAGAGGGTTAACTACCCAACAAGTAAAAGATGTAATTCCTGCTATGATTAATTTGAAGACTGTTTATGGTGATAGTTTTGCAAGTATGGAAAAACAGACTAATGCTTTAAGTCTTGCTTTAATAGGTCAAACTCGAGGTATTAAACGATATATTGGTGAAGTAGAAAAAGGTGCTACTCCTCAAGAAATACTTAATAAATATATAGCTGCTGGTGCTAGTCAAGCGCAAGCTGCTGCTAGTAAACAAGCGAGTTTAGGTGGGCAGATTGAACAAGCAACTAAAGACATTAGAGATCAATCATTAGCATTAGGGGAAGCTATTCAACCAGCTAGCCTTTATTTTGATAATATTTATGCTGGAGCTATTCATGCATCAGTAGGCATAGCTGCAATGATTTCTAACATGACTACATTTATGGGTATGCATCCAGTTATATCTGGTATAGCTGGCACAGTTACTATTGGTGGCTTAGCCGCGGCAGCAGTTGCAGCTATAAAATCAGTTGGTGTTGGTGCGACAGCAGCAGGTGCTGCAATAGGTGCAATAACAATTGGTTCTGGAGTTGCAGTTGGCAATTTAGTTAGTGGCGCTTTAGATCTTAATAAAGAAAAGAAACAACGTGAAGAATTAACGAAACAATCTGCTACAGATTTAAACTATGCACAATACTATGGGGACCAATATACCAGCACTAATGCACTAGCAAATAATCAATTTATGCCTGCTGCTAAGAGAGCAAAATATGCTACTGATGCTGCTACATTTAAGAAACAACAAATGGCTTATCTTGCTGCTTCTGGTGCTGCTCAAGAACAAATACGTCTCCTAACTCTTGGAATGGATGAATCACCTACTGATAAATTACTTCGTGAAACTGCTTCCGCTACTGTACGGTCTGGGAATGTATCTGTAGATAAAAAACAAAAAGGTGCTGATCCTTTAATTATTAAACAACTTAATGATGAACTAGCTACACTTAAAGATAAAGCATTAGCTGATTCACCAATTGAAATGAGATTAGCTAATCTTAAGGGGATGTATACCAAACAAGTTACTGCTACTGATAAGCAAATGGATAAAGTTCATTCTACTCCTGAATATAGAAAGCAAATGCATAGCGCGTTAGCAACTGCATATGCTTCACAAGTTAAGATTGAAACTGATAAGGAAGCTACTAAAGCAGCTGCTAAAGCGACTAAAGAAGCTGATATTAAAGCTGAAGTAGCTGCTGGAATGAGTAAGTTATTAGATGACGCAGCAGATCGTAGTGATAAGTTACAACCTAAGTTAGCACGAAATAACGATCATAAGATAACTGAAATACTTGATTGGAAGAAAAGGATAAATGAAAAGAAAATAACTCAAGATTACTATAATAAGAGTGTAGAACCCCTACTTAATAAAAAGTATGAGCAAAATGCATCTGATATTACTGATACTTATAATGAACAGCAAACTGCCAAACAGCAACGTGAGCAAGATAAAGCAGTTGCACATCAGAAGGAATTGCAAACTAAAGGTGAGAAAGATTTAGAAGAAAATATTAAACGCATTCGAGACAAAGCTGCTACACAGGGTATTAAGTTATCTGATAACGCTGCTGCTAAACAGTATGAAGCAAGTATTCCAGCACAAAGTAGTTATTCTAGTGCTGATGGTAATACTACTAGAGATGCTATTCATCAAGGATCAACTGACCTTCAAGAGGCTGCAAATACAAAAGCATTAGCAATAGTAATTGAATCACAAAATAAATCTAGAGAAATTAGAAATACTAACTATGCTCTTGATGAGGCAGATCTAAAGGATCATTTAAACACTCAATTAGCTGCTATAACTGATAGTAATATGACAGATGCGGAAGCACTAGCAGCTAACTTACAAATTCATACTGAATACGGTGAGCAATTAGACCTTCTGCATAGTAAACAAGCTAAAGATTACATAGAAAAAGAAAAAGCCGTCGTCGATGCTGTGGCATCTGTGGTAATCGACTTTAATGCTTATAGTAATGCTAAACAACTACAGAGTAATGCTACTCAATTAGGTTCTGCTCTTAATCCTAATAAGATGCAACATGTACAATCACAAATTGCTGATACTAGAGGAACTTCTATTGCAAGTGCTGCAACTTCTTTACTACCTGTAATTGGATCTATAGCTGGTCCTGTAGGAACTGCTGCTGGTCTAGCACTATCAGTAGCTATTAACCCACTAATTCAATTACAACAGCAAGCTAATGAGCAACTTACTAATATCGCTAATCAAAAGATTGCTGCTGCAAATACTGAAATTGATAAAGCTAATTCATTATATATGCAGAATAACCCAGATATTAAGAGACTCATTGATGCAGCTAATAGTAGTGATAAGGTTGGTATTTCCTCTGGTGGTATGATAATAAGTTTTGAAGCTACAGTATCATTAGCAAATGCTGCTATCTTACAGACTGAAGCAGCTAATGCTCTACTTGCATATTCTCAACAAGCAGAACAAACTTTACGGGCTACTGAATTGTCTACTACAAGTAATCTTATTAAAACTCAAATGGATAAAGGTACTATTACATCTGCACAAGGTAATTTCCAAATTGGTATAGATACAAATACTAATAATATTAAAAACTCAGTTCTAGCAGCAGCTGATGCTTCATCAGCATCTGTACTTGCAACAGTAATTAAACAAAACCCTAGTTTAGTAAAAAACCCTCTTGATGCAACTGCACAACTACGTGGCATGGCAAATAATATCTATAGTGAAATACAAGGTGGAAAATCTGAGGCAGATATTAGAAAAGAATACTCTCAGTTTAAGGATAATCCTGCGTTTCAAGATATGATTACACAACTAGAAAAATTAAGTGAAAATAGTGATTCAACGGTTGGACTACTTACCGCTGAACTACAAAAAGGTTCTGAAATTAATCCTAATTATACTATTGATGTTACTCAGAAAGATCCTTTTGCTTTCACTGATTCTAATGCTTTCTTTGGGCCTGGTACTAATGGTACTCGGTCTATAAATATGGGTGGGCATGTTGCGTAATGAATAACAATAGTAATAGTAAAAATAGAGCAAACGTCCTTCAAGGCGCGTTAGCCTGGCAAGGGCGGAATGTACCGGGTATCCCCGGAAAATGCCCTCACGGGGATTCTACGGGGCCTGGCACGGTCCCTCGCGAGGCCCATAAAGCTAAGGTAAGCATTTATGATAACAATTGATAGAAATGGTAATAAACTAGATTTTACTGATTTTAATAATTCACTTTCCACAAATGTTTTTAATATATCCTTTAGAATGAGACTGATTGATATGAATGGCTATCCACTAGACGAGACTAAATGGATTTATTATAATATAGCTGCTAATGCTTTTACTCCTCCTCAAAGAAGTGGCTATTATGATAAAGGTGCTATGTCCCTTAAATTCTCCTTCTATTCTGCGTTATTACCTAGTAATTTAATTGTAAATAGATATATGAGAATTGAAATGGATATAGTTTATACTGATACTGCTTATCCTTACTTTACTGGTATCTTAGATTCTGTGCAGGTAAATAGTGTTGAAACTGATAATGCTATAATTGATATGCTATCAATAGAATGCTTTGGTAACTTACAGAGGTGCAAAGGTTATCCGTTAGTACAATTAACTATTCAGCCTTATGTAATGTCTCCTTCTCCATCTATTCCTTTAACTGCATATTGTATTCAGCAAACTGCTATTTTTACTGCTGTAAATGCTGGAGTTATTGGGCATACTGATGTAGTACCTCTCTTAAGTTTTAAACTAAATAGTTCTTCTTATTGTACCTTTACTAACCTAACAAATGGGGCTAGAACTCCAGTGTTTAGCACAGATTATTCAATAAATGATGCTACATATCCTAACATTACAATTACTTGGAACACTACATTAGTATTAGCAAGTGATGTGATTAAAGTAACTTATTATGTAGCACAATATTATGCTTATTCATACCCTTATTTATATGGTACATCATTACCTTACACTAGCTTAAGCTTTGGGCCGAATCGCGATTATCGTGATACCTATGATACTTATGTGGTAAGCACAGGTGTAGGTGGAACTTATATTCTTCCAGCTGATACTACTTTTATATCTACTTATGTTTCTAGTGGATTAGCCCCGGTTGAAGCTGTTCCTGAAGCAATAGCAATTGTACATTCTGATATGTCTGAAGATATTGTACAAGTAATAGCTATTAGCACTACTTTAGGATTCCAAGTTTCATCAATACCTGCTAAAACTAAACCTGGTGATTCATTAAGAGTTTGTACTACTCAAATAGCTAAGTCTTGGGGAGTTTTAGCTAGTGCAAATTTTCAAGACTATCAATTTTATTATGCTGGCCCAACTTATTATACTAGGCATGCTTTTAAAGTAGATGTTGTTAATGGAGTAGCAATACCTTACATACCAACTGGTGCTCATACAGTTTCATGTAATAATATCTTTTATGTAATTAAAGAAGCACAAAATGATGTAGCACAAGTATTATATAGTGCGTTGCTTAACTTACAGATGTATAACGCCGCTGATATTATCTATACTTTAATGTTTGTATATGTGGTAAAGAATTATTTTACAGATACTACACTTGATAATTTTCTAATTGATTACAAGAAGAATTTACTGCCTCCTAATGGATTTGTATTTGATGATATTAATGGTAAAATCTATATTACTACTATCAGACAGAAACTTACTTATGATTGGTCTATCTTAAAGTATAAGAACTTTCAACAACAGAATAACCCTGAACCTGTTACAGGAGTATGTGTTAAAGTACCTAACACTAAAGTAGAAGTACAGAATCGATTATTTTATAAAGCAATTAACTTTGCTAATCCAGCATATTTATATGATGGATCTACAAGTGTATCAACAGTATTAAGTAATACAGCATCAAAAGGTACAATTATCTTTAAGATACCAAATTATACTCCTGAAGAAATAGCTCCAATGATTGATTCTGTGGAAATCTTTGGTACAGCTTATATAACTGCTTATGTTGCACAAATTAATAGTTCTGATACAATAACTTTACAAGGGAATATACCTAATGCTACTGATATACCTATAGGCGCTGTATCAGGTTCAGCTGGAGGTAGTTATTCTATTTCTGGTAAAGATATTGAATACGCTTTATTTACAAATGGTATAGATGTAACTTCAAATACTGCTTATATAATTATTGATTATATGGATGATGATACTATTCCTGCATCACCAATACATCCAATTGCTACAGAAGTTAAAATATTGATGGTTAATAAGAACGCTTTTACAGCTAAATTAACTGATGTTGCTGCAAATACTATTGTTCCAAGCAATCAGAAACAACTTGGTAGTGTATTTGTTCAGCCAGATACCACAAAGAAAATATCATATATTTGGGGGAATCCAGCATACTTGAAGCGTGTACAGCCTCATTATCTTAATAAGAAATATAGAATTAAATCTATAACTCTAAATTCAATAGGTCTTCATGATTGTAGGAGTTATGCTGAAAATTATCTTTTAGCATTACAAGCACAGAATGTTATTTATAAAGTCGATGCTTTCTTAGTTCCTTGGGCACAATATGGTGATACAGTAAGAGTTGTTTTAAATAATGGAACTACTATATTATTACTCCTGCAAGGATGGGAAGATAAAGGAGACGGACGTGCTGTGTATCAGTTAGTTAATTATGCTGTTGTAACAGCATGAGTATAGTAATCTCTATGTTGATTTGCTTATTTGCGAGAGTAGCTGTTCCCATATGGCAAGTGATAATGTTCTGCTTACTTTGGTTTATACTCGGTATTCTACTTGGATATACTGTAGAAGATATTAAAGTGTTTTTACTAAGAAAATGAGTTATACAAGTAAAAATAGAGTAAACGTCCTTCAAGGCGCGTCTACCTCGCAAGGTAGGAATGCCCCGGACATCCCCGAACAATCGCTTGACGGGCATTCTACGGGGCCTCATAGGGCCTCTCGGCAAGGCCAGAAAGTTAAAATGAGTTACTATGGCTTATAATACTGTAGTTTCTTGGATAGATATTAATGGTTTTAATCTTGATACTAATCTATATTCTCGAGTTAGATGGAATAGTATTCAAGGTCTTCTTGAATTTAATCAACTAGAACAACCCACAATAATTAAAACTCCTTATGGGCCAAGTGTGTTTAAAAGTCAGAATACAAATTATCCTAGCAGAACATTTACATTACCGTTTTTCTTATGGAATCAAAGTGGGTGGACAAGTAGATGGGCAAATGCACAAGCTTATTTAAACTTAGGTGGTAATCCTGATCTACTTAGAATAGGTAATATGTATTTGGAGACGTATATGACAAAGATACAGTATCTTGGTTTCCAATCAGGTAGTGGAGAAGCAGTTAATAGTAATACTTATGCAATGATGAATTCTATTCTTGATGCAAGTTTAGCGGGTGTTGCCCCATTCTTGTGGAAGGCAATGGCAGATTATTATAATACTTCAGTACCAAATATACCTATAACTGAAGATAAATATACTAATCCTGCTTATCTTAGTTCTGTCGCTGCTGCTTCTCCATCTATTTTTACTTTTACAAATCCAGGTTCTACAACTGTACCTGCAATTTTTGAGATTAGTGGATTATCACAAGTTGGTACAGTTCACTACCTAAATAATCGTAGTATTGTAGGTGGTACTCCAGTACCTTTTAATTTTTATGGCTCATTAGCTACTGTACCTCTAACTACACCTGGCACAGTTTACACTGTATTACCTACACTTGCTATTACTGCTCCTGATGACACTGTCAATGGAGTACAGGCTACTGCTTCGATAGTAGGCGAAATTGTTACTGCTGGAGTTACAATTACTGGAGTAGGTACAGGTTATCATAACCCTGTTATCGTACTCAGTAAGAGTTTATATGGGCAGATAAATACTGCTAATGCTACACCTACTCTTACTGGTACTACTATTACATCTATGACTGTTCAACCTGGGGCTACTTTTCTTGCTGGTGTAAATAATTATTATGCTACTAATCCTACTATTACTATTCTAGATTATAATAATACTGTTCCTGTAAAGGCTTTAAATGCTACACTTTGTGATATTAATAACCTCGCATCTACTTCATTATTAGCTATTGGACTGGTAGTTGGTGGAACTACTTATGCTCCTACTTATAGATGGACGTTTGGTGCTGGTACTAGCGGTGAATATACTACTTGGCCATCTGGGTTTTATATTACTATTTATGATCCAGCTGGGCCTTCAGCAATTACAATTAAAACTAACACTACACCCGGTACTTTACCTGCTCTCGGTACTTATTCAGACACCTTTACCTCTACTAATGGTAGTAGTGGTAGTGGATTTACTTACACTCTTGGAATGACAACTAGAACTATTATTACTAATCCTGGTAAAGGATATTATAATGCGCCTACTATCTCACTTGCAACTGCTGGCACTAAATCAGGTACTACTATTGTACTTGGAGCTATCACCCTTACAAGTTCATATTGTTTCTTAGATAAAAATAGTGGGTTTTACTTACAACCTGGATTAAATGTAATAAGCATTGACGATGATGCAATAGGAACAATATCTTCTGACACTACAAATATTAGAACTGCTTCAATATGGGGAACTGAATTCCTTTATAATGGTAATTATTTAGATAGTAGTGGTAATCAAAGTTTTCAGAAACAACCAATAACATTTGGGTTTAATCGAAGTGGACCAGCTAATAATTTAAATTCACTAACTGCCACTGTTCCAAATATGCTTACTCAATATGATAATATACCAAGAATATTAGCAGGGAATTTAATTATTGAACCAAACACAATTAATTTACTCCCAGTTTTAAATGCAGTAGCTAAAGCATCAGCATTTAGTACTAGCGTACGACTTAATCTTTTAAATAATTCTGGATTTGTTGCTGGAACTACAACTGGATGGACTAGTACTAATAGTGCCACATTAACTACAGAAAATAGTAGCACATTACCAGCAGGTTATCCAACAGATATGACAACTTATTATGCAGTAAGAACTACAATTGCTGTAGCGCAAGCTTCTGGTAGACTACAACAATCATTTGTAGCACCAGGTACAGGAAATTTTACACTTAGTGGGTATTGCTATTTACCGTCATCAACTACTGGTTCAGGTTGGTTCTTATGGGTTACTAATACAAGTTATGCGACTATAGGTTCACTAGCAACTATAACACCAAAAAATGCTTGGAATAAGTTTACAACTACTGTTGCATTAACGGCAGGTGTAACATACTATATTTTAAATGGATGTGATGGTGGTGGTGCAGCTGGGGATTATATATTTCTTGCTGATGTACAGTTAGAAATAGGTTCATCAGCAAATGCATATCAAGTTACAAATACTACTAGCCCTATTACTCTATCTACATTAACAGATAATCCAGGTGGGGGTATTTATACGCCTTCTGGTGCTACTATAATTACAGATTTAAATGCAGCTTCAACTGGGGTTGGACAAGGCGCAAGAATTACAATACCTAATTTCTCATATATTAATGGACAGCAATTTGTATTTTCATTTTTTAATGTTGCATCAGCAGTATATAATTTTCAAGCTTATGTACATACAGCAGATGGATTTATTTTTAATGAAAAGAATTTTTCTACCCCTGCTGGTATTGTATGGAGTTCACAACAAAGTATGCAATTTACTGCAAGTGGAACAGCTACTAATCAAACTTGTTTTATAGATTTAATTATAACTGCTAATGCCTCAGTAAATATATATTATGCTTGTCTTATGCTTGAAACAGGTAGAGATGTTCCTACTACTTGGTGCCCTGAATTTAGAAATGCTGAATTACTGCAATCTGTGGTAAAGCAGAATATGGTAAGCGCGTTTGATTTACTTAGTTTCTCTGCTTTAGGTAATTCACAAATTTATGGTATTGATAATAGAAAAGATGGAATTCAATCAGCATTAGCAGTTTATATGAATAATAATCAAGATGGAATAGGAAAAGCATTTAATATACCTACTAAACCTAATACAAATTATACTTTAGCACTATCAATGAAGTCTTTAAATCCAGTAGCAAGTACAAATACATTTGTAGCAAATACTCAAATTGCTGCATCTGCTAAAAATTGGCGTAGTGTAACATATGGAAATGGGTTATTTGTTGCAGTAGCAAATGATGGTTCTACATCTTCTATTATGACATCTCCAGATGGTATTACTTGGACTACTCGTACAGCACCAGTTGCAAAAGATTGGCATGGGATAACATATGGAAATGGGTTATTTGTTGCAGTAGCAAATGATAGTTCATCTATTAATACAGTTATGACATCTCTTGATGGAATTAACTGGGTATTACGTAATGCATCAGTAGCACAAAGTTGGCAATCAGTAACTTATGGTAATGATTTATTTGTAGCAATTGCAAGTGATGGTGTGCATACTAATACAGTTATGACATCTTCAGACGGCTTTAATTGGATTACTAGAGTTGCATCTGTAGCACAAACTTGGCTTGCTGTAACATTTGGAAATAGTTTATTCGTAGCAGTATCTGATAGTGCTGGTACTAATACAGTAATGACATCTCCAGATGGTATTACTTGGACTACACGTGTAGCATCAGTATCTGGAACATGGAGAAGTATATGTTTTGGTAATAATTTATTTGTTACTCTTTCTACAGATAGCGCACATACTAATACTGTTATGACTTCACCTGATGGCATTACTTGGACTACTCGTACTGCATCAAATGCAAGACTTTGGCGCGGAATAACGTATGGAAATGGATTATTTGTTGCGGTAGCACAAGATGCCATTTTAAGTAATATTATGACTTCACCAGATGGTACTACATGGACTACAAGAACAGCATCAACAGTAAGATCTTGGCTTACTGTTGTATTCAGTAATGGTATATTTATTACGATAGCATATGATAGTTCTTCTACAGCTACAGTAATGACAATGCAAGTAGAATTAAATCCAATACCAGTTACCACAAATAATTTAGCACAAATAGTCTTTGGCTCATCTCAAGACACTAACATTGTAGAACCTCCTATCTTCCAGTTAACTAATGAATTTACTACCTACATTGCTAATTATCAATCTAGTAATTTGACTGTTGACTTAATTGTAGAAGTTCTAAATGCAAGTAAGTATTCAAATTATATACTAGAAGTAGCTTCTATTGCTATACTTGAAAACTCTATGCCTATTCTACTGTCAAGAACTGCTAAATCTAAAAATACATCCTTGCAATCCCCGCGAATCAGCCAGAATGGCTCCGTAACTTTTACAACTACATTGCCTGCATTAACAAGTAATACTAATTATAATCTTTTTGGTGATGGTAATGGTAATCTACAATTAAAAAGAATAGCTAGTGATACAAACACTTATAAGATGCATTTTGTCCGTGCTTCATCTATTGGTGAACAAGACTTTTTAGTAACTCAGAATATCTGGGATGGTAATCCTCATACAATTACATTAACATGGGAGAATTACAAAGTAGGTAATACTTGGTATTCATATCTGCTAGTTACTATTGATGGAACAATATATAAATCTGCTAATCTTGGCCAGTTAACTTGGGCTGATTTAGCTACTAATTATCCTTTTGGAATATGTGCAAGTGATGGTAACACATGGGGAGCATTTTCAGCGGTGGGCAGTATCGGATTCCCAACAGACATTCCTAGTAATGCTGTGGTAACTCCATAATGAGTACAGAACTAGATATGGTAATACTTAAAATAGAAGAAGTAGCTGCACAAAATAAGATATTACAAGCCAGTATTGATGAAGTAAGAAGTGCTATTTGCGGTACTATGAAAGAGACTGGAATACGTGAAGAAATCCATGTGTTACAGAATGATATGGCTGAGGCATATAATGAAATAGAAGGAATAAAGAAAGATATTGCTAAAAAAGAAAATGAAAAGAAAAGCACAAGAAATACTATTATTGCATTAGTAGTTACTCAGATAGGTACTATTGGTGCTGGTCTTCTTAGTTATTTTCATAAGCATTAAGTACAAATGCAGCAAGAAAGGCACTAGGAAGCATTGCGCTTCTTAGTGCCTTTCTTAATAGGGTAAAAGAGAGTAGAATGCCCGTCAAGGCGCGTTCACCTGGCAAGGCCGGAACATACCGGGTATGCCCGGAAAATGGCTCTAGGCGGATTCTACGGGGCCTCACAGGGTCATTTCCGAGGCCCAAAGCTAAAGAGCCTAGCAGGATTCCTGCTAGGCTCTTTGTTTAGTTAACTAAGTTAAGCTTTCACAGTCTGGGCATATTTGACAATAAGCAACAAGACTTCAACAAGAACACTAACAAATGCTTCATCATCAAGAAGAGCCTTAACTTCAGCATTCATATTCGGAATAGAATCAGCAAGAGCAGTAATCTTTGCCTTAGCAGTAGCAATATCATTTCCAATAAGAGCAGCGATTAGCTGAACAATTCCAACAGCATCACCAAGATACTTTACAACGTCGGCTGGATTCATTTGCGTTTCTCCTTGTTATGTGGTAGGGCAATCATAAGCGAATAACTTATGTTCATCAATAAGATTATTTACACTCTTAGCATATTCAGGATCAGTAGCATAGACTTTACTAACTAGATTAACATACAACCTATGCATTTCTGGCTTAAGTGAGATTACATTAATGTTATCTTCAGCAAATTTCTGTGCTTCATGGTAAGCTTTATGAGTAGCAAGTAAATGAGCATGGTCAAGGAATGATTGTGCCATAGAGCCATATTTACGGAAATAAGCTTGTGTCACTATCTCTTTTCCATCAACATACTCATTTGTGGTAAAGCGTGTTGAAAATCCGCTCCAATAGACTGTGGAAGTTAGATTAAATTCTGAACCTTTAATACCGAAATAATTATTACCTGGTGCATCATGACCACAATTAGATTCTTGAATAGCCTGTGCAATTGCTAAAGGAACACTAACATACTTCTCAATATAATGCCAAACTTCTTTCTTAGCGTGTTGGGCATTAAGCCCAAAAAGATGAATAATATCTTGTTTATTCATTATACTTTATCTACTGCTAGGATTGCAACTGTCTTAGCTGCTGCTCTCCAAGCATTTTTAATTACATCTGGTAAAACATCAAATTCTGGCATTGGCTCACCACGAAAATTCTTAAAGTCAGTTACGGCACCATAAGAAGAATAAGCTTCATGAGCTAATTCATCAATAAATTTCTCTTCTTCCAATCTCATTTTCTCCTTGTATTGTTCTGGATAATGGATTCTACAGTTAGGTATATCACATTTCATTATTTTATTTCTTTTCTAATATCAATTATCGGAATCCAAAAAGCATTACTATCATGGCATTTTATATAAGCACCTTCTTCTGTAAATTTCTTATATTTATGTTCTGTAGCTATAGTTAATACTTTTCCTCTACCATGGCCATATACTGAACTAAACGCAACTTCATCACCTACTTTAATTTCTTCTGGTAAGATACTCATCTACTTTCCTCTGTAAATCCATTAAACACAGGGAAGCGTAATTTACCTCTAGGTGTTTTTCCTTGATGTTTAATTTCTATTTCTTTATCTAAATACTTTTCATCATAATACTCTACTATTTGCTCATTATTAAATCCACTTCCTACTCCAGTTTCTATTCCATCAATATTAACTATAAACGCCCCAAGTTTACCTAGACGTTTTCCTTTACCTTCTTGAAACCCTACAATTTTACCATATGATAAGTCAGGTAATGGACCTTCTTCACTTTTCATTTTCATCCAAGCATAATTACGACTATAATTATAAACGCTCTTAAGTGATTTAATTACTAATCCTTCAAACCCAGAATCTATTACATCAGCGTAAATATCTGCTAATTCATCTAAGTTATTAATTATTTCTCCACCAATACTATAAGAAAATACAATCTTAGCAGAATCATCACAAGCTTCTGCTAGCTTCTTCAGTCGTTCTAATCTAGTTGCAAAAATTTGAGTAGAAATAGAATGTTTAAACTCTTCAATCGGTAGGGTATCAAAGATAATGTAATCACATTCATTTTCAATAGCTTTCCTATCTCCGAACATTCCAAACATCAATTCACCATCAAACATGATATTTTCTATCTGATTAGTCTTACAGAATGCTATCATATGGTCTTTTATTACTTGATAGCCTTCAATTTCAATACCATTCCTAGAATAAAGTCTTACCACAGAATTTTCAACTAAACAGATAGTTCGCTTGCCATCATACTTTACATCTGCATAAACAGGGAATTTTAGTTGTTTTTCATCGAATCCTTTAGCTAACGCACATTTGAATCCTGGTATTAAGTCCGGGAATACAGTATTTACTGTAGCAGCTTGCACTCCTACCTTTAAATCCTTATAGAGTATGCGTTTAAATAGTTCTGTATAGTCTGGCGGTAAAGAATTAAAGAATACTCGAAGTTCTTCTTTAAACCCATTACCTACTAACTGCTTAGTCATAGTTAAATCTAATAAGTCAAGAAATTCATCAAACTTAGCTTCAAAGGAAAATTCTGTAATTCGTACGTCATCTACAGGTATATCTGCACTGATTCTGTATACTTTATATGGGTCGAGGGTATATCTAAGTACCATTTTCAATAGATAATCATGTTCTTCACTCTTTTCAGTAAAACTCTTTAGTAAACCTTTTTTATAAACAGCGCCTTTAGCTTCTTCAAGTTCAATAAATAACTCTAATAAGTCTTCTCCTAATCCCATTAATTAACTTCTCCTTGTAGGAATGGAATCCAATTAAACGGGTTTAAACCTGGTCTATGCATAAAAGTATTACATTTGATGCATCTAAATAGCATTATCCTACTACGTTCTTCGAGCCTACATACATTAAAGTCTTTCCCAAAGCAAGCAGGACAAACTAGCATATCCTTATGGTACTTAGTTGTTAAAAATGCTCTATTAAGTCGTCTATCCCCCATCATTTTTCCATAACTCTGGTATCTGTAGCTCAAGTTTATCTAGTAATTCTAGTAATAGTTCTTTTCTACCTTCTCTAGTATAGTAAGCACGATAAACAGGGTCCATATAGTTTATTACATGGTAATTTGCGTCTATTCCTGGCTTTAGTTGCTCTTCTAGTACCATTTCCCCACATTCTACACAAAATTTCTTCCTATACTCAATTCCATACCATTTATTATCAGGACTGATAGTTAAATTGAAGTTCTCACATAATACTCTGTAACGCCCATCATGGATACAAGAAGCGTCTTTAATATCTTCAATTCTTGACATATTCTTTACAATCAGCCCAGTTAGGGCCTGTTTTAATATCCACTAGAAATTGACGTTGTTCTAATTCAGCATAATCCACAAATGGCCATTCGGCTATGTTTGTTATTGTGGTAATCACTTCGTCAAGATACTTCTTCTGTACACTCATCAATATGCTATCGTAAACCGTTAGAATCGTTCGCCCATACCAGGATTCCTTAAGATAGGCGTGAATCTTGATAAGAGCTAAGAAAAGTATGTCCCCTGCTAGGGATTGAATAGGGAAGTTAACGCATTGATTCTTAATTTTCCACGAATTGCCTTCCGTAGCGCATAAGAATCGTCTACGTCTACCCATAGGCGTATCAATCCATCCTTCGCGCATAACCGTAGCAATTGTTTTATTGATAAACTTATCTAAGTCTCTGAATTTCCGCATATAAGCCTCTAAGAATGCTTTAGCATCTGCATCGGAGCATTTTAGATTCTTTGCTAGTGTTTTATGGCCTTCCCTGTAGATAACTCCAAAGCTAGTTTCCTTAGACCTTGTACGAATTGATTTATACAAGTCATCATAGAATTTCTGCTCATCTGTATACGGATTTGTGCGATTTAATGATGCTACGTCATTTAGAACAGAGTAAGTATCGGCTACCATTGCCATATCCTTTAAACTACCCTTAGATTCAAGAATATCAGAACAAATCCTATGAAAAATACCTTTGGACCTATCACTACCATACGCAACATTCCAATGAAAATCACCTTCTAAATCTAAGGCCATATTTTCATCTTTAGAATAGAATTGTGCTACTCGAATCTCAAGAGCCTTAAAGTCAAGCTCTACTAATGTCTCATCTTCAGATTCGGGGATATAAACCTTCTTAATGGGGCCACTTCGCGGTACATTGCTAGTATTCATATCTGCTGTAGATAAACGACCAGAAGTAGTGCCAGTTATGAAGATATTAGTGTAGATTCTACCGTCCTTGTTATTTTCCTTGTAGCCTAATACATATGTGGAATGTGCTTTATTTACTTTACGGTAGTTAAGTAATTGTCGGATTGCAGGATGGTAATCAATGTATAGTTCGAGAGCATCTACATTAACTGTATCAGACTTAACTGCCTTAGCGCCTGTACTCTTAAACGGTGGGGCTTTTAATTCAGTATAAATCCAACTAGATAATTGCTTAGTAGAACGAATACCTAATGGAGCAAGTATTGAATCTTTCGTTAGCTCATTAAACTTTGCTTCATATTCATCTGCTTGTGCTTTCATGCTCTTATCTAATTCATCAAGTTTATCAACATCAATCTTAATACCAGCAGCTTCTAACTCACACATAATACTATTTACTGGCAATAGAATATCAAGATAAACATCAATAGGGGTTCTGATTCCATTAATTGGGGGATTCTTTGCAATATCATCTTCTAATTCTTTAAATAGAATATCCAATAACTTTCGAGTGTAGACTAAATCTTTAGCTTGGTACGCATACAGTTTAGCTCTATCAACATCTTTAAATGACCCATACTTCTTAAGCCAAGCACCCATCTCATCATTATAACTTTCAATAAATAGATACTTCTTTGATAATGTCTTAAGATCATGCACTTTAAGGAATTTATTAGGAATAATAGAGCCAGGACTACGTTCATCAAGAGCATAATGCAAGAGCATAGTATCATCATCTACATGAACCTTATGGCCTACTATATCCTCATTCCACTTAGCATCAAACTTTCCATGATGATAGACACATCTAACAGTCTTGAATAATTCACTTAGTAAATCAATGTATTCATCACTATATTGAAAGACATTATCAGGTAGGATATAAGCAGTATCTAATGTACCAAAGCCAATAGATATAATCGAGCCAGTTATAAAATCTAATGAATCAGTTTCAATATCACATGATAAAAGTTCTTCTTTTAAAAGAGTTTCCATTACACTTGGGTACGTTTCCACAGTTGCCACAATAGTCTCTTTAATCGAGTTATCTGGGATTTGGTCACTTAGTATCATATTAGCTTGACGGAAAGCGAATTGAAAATCAGTAAATACTGTTGCATATTTTTCAATATCTTCAGGATGATAAGTAGGAATGAAATACTTGTTCTTTTCCTTATCAAAGAATACACTTCCAAGCATACTGTCAAGACTGCTAGTTTTACCAAAGAATGCTTTTACAGTATCAGCACCCATAATTATTACTACTTCAACCGCCTGGAGATAGTCTATTTCTGTGGTAACTCGTTCTTCACAAGAACTAATAGCTCGAAGATTATCCTCATTAGTAGACTTCCATGCTAATTCACCTGTACAATTTAGAAAATTAAAGAGATATAATTCTTCTTTAGCAATTCCTACTGATTCAGCAGTTTGTATTACTATATTCATTTCATTAGGTAGAAAAGGATTACCAGTCTGAATAGATTTAGGATGAGGCCATGCTCCAATAATTGCTACTCTTGCAGTATCAGGATCACCATAAGTAGGTTGAGGTTTAGGAATGTGCCCGCGATAAAGCGGGCACTTCCTACACTCTGGTATCTCTAATAGCTGTAGTTTATAAGGGTCTATTTGCGCCATTTTTTAGGTCCAAAGACTAAAGCTACAAGACTAACAACTATTACTGATGCATAGTAGAAAAACTCTCTAATTTCACCAATTATAGAAGGTTGTATATCTACAAACTTACTACTTATATCTTCATCAAGTTGCCGGAATTTAGTGTTTTTAATCATTACCATAGGTTAACGACCGCGAGTAGGACGCGCCGGACGTGCAGCAGGAGCGGGACGTGCAGCAGGCTTAGCAGCAGCTTTAGGAGCAGGAGCAGCAGCAGCAGGAAGAACAGTAACAACATCCATTTGAGTCTTACCTTCCCAAGTGCGATGCTTAATAGTAATAGCAACTTCGCATCCAATAAATTCAGCCGCTTCAAATTCAAATTCACCATCAAGAGTTTCCCCAGTAAGATCCTGTAGAGTCTTCTTAAGCTTCCAAAGTGCTTCAGGCTTAAGGCTAGTTACCATAAAAATCTTACGGCCCTTATAATCATCATCACTTACAGTAAACTCCCAATTGTAATATCCATCACCAGCTTGTGAAGTCTTCAGCTTGATATCAAAGATGAAAGCGTTATAAGTTCCAATAGGAAGTACTTCAAAGTCATTGGTGGTAACTCCACCAAAGTTAAGAATGGCCATTGTTGTTTGTTTCTCCTTGATTTGTTTTGTAGATAGCATTAATATTAAGATTCCCATAGATTGCAAGTGTGTTATAAATAGCTATATTAACGTCATTAAAATATGTGGTGTCTTCTTCATATCGTTTAAAATCCACTTCAAGTATTGGCAGATGTTTTATTTCTATAGGTATTTTATGCTTCTTCCTAGCTATACTACTTCACCATACAATGCGTCTAGTATATCACTTATTCTAGGATCTTCTAATTCAACTCCAAGTTTATCTGAACGATCCTTAGCTATAATTTTAGCGTCTGGTTGAACTCGAAGTAATCTAGTTACAGTTAAATCAGTTCCAGTTTTAGTAGTCTTAGTATAAAGCCTTCCCACAATATCAAAGAATGATGGAATTTCATCCGCAAGTTTACCAGGTAGCATTGGCTTAACTGTTACAGCACCAGTTTCTTCTTTTTCTTCTTTTTCATGGCAAGTAATAATTACGTGCATTGGTAAATCTCTAAACCTACGGACAATATTTCTAAGTTGTTCTGTAGATTTACCCCAATCTTGTTGTGCAGGCCAATCAGGATCTCTATCAGGTTTCTTTCTAACTACATCAGCCATAACTGCTCGAAGTGAAAGACGTTGAATCTCTGAAAAGGTGTCAAGGATAACAGTCTTATAAACATTGTTATTATTCTCTAAGTAAGTAAGTGCTCTATCAATATCACTAAACTTCATAATCTTTGTAACATCCATAGAACGATCTTTAATTGTAAGTGTTCCGCTATCCACATCAAGTAGAAGTATTGGGAGCATTTCTTCACAGTCTTCAGCAGTAGCAGCTAGATAAGTCTTACCTACACCTGGCTTACCATAGATGAATATATTGAGGAAAATCTCATCTTGTTCATTGAGTTTAAATATTTCAAATGGAACATCGCCTTTAGCCATTTAGTCTCCTAATCATTATGCCTCCTCTTTGGTAGTTTGTTCATTATCTCTTCTACTACTAATAATTCCTTAGCTTTCACCGGATTCAAGGACTCGCAAGGGACCGTGCCAGGCCCCGTAGAATGTCCCGTGACAGGCCCTAAGCCGGTCCCTGGCACAATTGGACCCTGGCAAGGGTCCATCGGTTTAATGGTCGCTTGCGCGGGCATTAGAGTTTTTACTTTAGTATGAATCATTCTTTGATAAATAAGATTTGCTATGATACCTGATAGAGTTAGAAATTGAGTACCAAGATCTACTATTTTATTAATATCTAGTTGCATCTCATTCTCATCAAGTTAGTGCTAATATCATACAACTCATCTTTAATTTCTTTCAAAGCTACAATTTTAGTTAAGTCAATACTTGGTCCCCATTGGTATACAATAGAATTACGTTCTTCATGATGTGGCTCATATGGATTCTCTGGTAGAGGTACCCAAACATAAGCTAAGCCATCTGAAAGATTATAATACCAATCTCCCATATTAATAGGAAGTACCTCAGAACTTGGAGGTATTGTACTATTAGGTAATCTCATTCTTCACTTGCTCCTGTTCCATATACTGTACCTCTACTCTTAGCTTGTTGAAAATTAGATGCAAGTATTGCTTCTTCATCTCCGCCGCTCATTGCTGCATAACAAGGGCTAAAGAAAGGACAGAAAGCACAATCTTTAGAAGGAGTATGATAAATAACAGGATCAATCATTTCTTGAACTTCAATATCTAGTCGTTTTTCAAATAATTCTAGTTCTACTTTAGTTCGACGGAGTAAATCACGATAAAAGAATGAATTACCTTTATTCTCAAGGAAATTAAGCATATCCCGATAATCAGTTAAAGCAAATCCATGTGCTAAAATAGCATCATGATAATAATCATAAGTAGTATCAATATTCTTAGCCTCACTAAGTTTATTGCCAGTCGCCGTTAGTTTAGGCATTGTGGGAAGCTTTTTCTTTAAACCATTATAAATAACTCCACGACATCTTTCATTTGTATCTGTTTGACCATCGAAAAAGTCATTTTCTATCATAGCGTCAACAATCCATTGATATGCTGTTGTTTGTTCGTCCAACATTAACATATTTGCTTCAATTGGTCGTGAGAATGTCTTGTGTTCCAACACCCATATCTTATCATGCTCATCTCTCACTAATCCGTCTAATTTTCCTACGTACATAATCCCCGGTTGTAATTCCATCTCAAATTCAAATTCAGTAGCAATTACAGTAAACTTATCATTCTTAGGTGCCCATATAGCATAATGCTCTAACATACCAATACCTAGTTCAAGATTAGCTTGCATTTCTTCTTGGATTTCCACAGATGCATTTAGATATTGTGCTGATTCTTCTTTATACCATTGTTTGAAAGTAGTAACTAAATCATCTTTACGTTTATAGTACATCTCTAATGCTTTGTGTACCCCAGTCCCTAAGAATAAGTGTTTCTGAGGGGATTTGCTAACTAAGTTGCGTCTGTTATGGCTACTGTAATTCCATCTAGCCCTACAAGATTTGAATGATAATTTCTCAGTCGTACTAATCTTCATCATATAACAGTTGATGCTTCTGTTAAAAGTTTCTTAGCTGTTTCATTATATTCCTTATACCAATCCATTACTGCATCTTCAGGTGTACTACCACTACCAGTTACGCCATATGCTGAAGCTACCCAATAATTAGGTTTAGTACTATTCTTCAATGAAGCTGGTTCTACTAGAACCGGATGATTAAACATTACTATCATTGCATTTATTCGTCTATTGTTTTGAGTAGTTGTAATTTTTCTCATTAAACAGAATCTATATTATTTGCATTAAGAATACCTTGAGTAAAACTACGCCCAGCAGGAGGTACTTGCATAAGTTTATAATCCTTTTCATCTTGCTTCATAAGATGTTCAGGTAAATTTGATTTATCTCTTGCATAGTTTGCCACTACCTCAACAATACTTTTTAATTTTCCTGGGTCAAGCACTTTATCACCATTATCTTCTACCATTCCATATAATAAACACATATAGACAATTACATCTTTAATCCTACCTCGAACATCTTCACGTTGACTCTTATGCCCTTGAATGTAACTGTGGATACCGTCAATATGTTTTTCAGCATATACCATTAAGACTGCTTCTCGACTAATACCCATACGTTCTGATAATCTTTCAAAATTAGCAAATGCATTTTCACTAGCATGTGCATATTCAGCTTGACCCGCATTACGGAGAGTATTACATTGATTGAAAATATTATCCATTAAGTCAGCCATTTCAGCTTTACTTTTCATGCTTATACTTTGCTTCAAATTCTTCAGCTTTCATACCAGCAATTATTATTTTCTTAAATGTTTCTTCATCACTAATTTTATCAATAATCTTATCTACTATTACATCTATTATAGTTTCTATAAAATTTTCTACTACACCTGAATTAGTTAGTTGTCGTATAGTTTCTATTATTTCAGCAGCATCACTCATCTACTTGCTTCTACCTCCTGCTTGTATACATCTCTGACAGCTAATATTTGGTCTGATATTTCTTGTTTAGTCTGTACCACATTATAGATATGCTCTTCAATTGTGTCTTGCCCGATAATATAATAGTACTCTGGTATTTTATCTTGCCCAATACGATGTATTCTATCTTCTGCTTGAGTAATTAATGATGGCGTCCAATCTAAATCAGCAAATATCATACAACTACAATTCTGTAGATTAAGACCTGTTCCTAATGTCCCAAGTGTTCCTACTAGAACATCTATTTTTATTTCTTGGAATTTCTTAATGATAGAGTCCCTATCATTTGTATCTAGTTTGCTATGAATAAATCTAGCTATAATACCATCAAATGTCTTCTCAAGTAACTTCTTAATGTATTCAGCATATTCTGTAAACCATGTAAATATAATTATCTGTTGATGATATTCTAATAGGTTCTCTACTAAATCTAGTAGAACTTCATCTTTATTACATTTTAAAGTGTCATCAAACTTCCCTGGCATATTAAGTAGTTTGCGTAAATCCATTAACGCTGTTAATGTATTATCATAATGTTGTTCCATAGTATCTGTTTCAAGTATCATATTATTTCGTAGTTGCTTATAAATCTTATCTGTAGTCTTATCTAATGTATATGATATTACATTCTTCATCTTATCTGGCAATGATGCAATAACATCTTTCTTTTCACGACGAATAATGATAGGATCGAGACGTTCTTTTAGCTCACCAATTGTATGTTTAGAATTTCCAATTACTTTCTTACCCCAAGGTGTTTCTTCAAATATACAATAACGTTGGACAAAATCCCAATAACTATTAAATGATGCAGGCTTAACAATATTAAGGAGATTCCACAAATCATCAGACTTATTCATAATTGGAGTACCAGTAAGTAGGAACTTTCTCTTAGCTTTAAGTAAACCCATACCTTTACTTTGTTGCGATTTAGAATTTTTAAGTTTATGCGCTTCATCAACAATAATAACATCCCATTCATGAGCCGACATAGGATGAAATAGTGATTTTAGATTACGAAGCATCTCTGTATGAATAATAAAATACTTAATATTATCTCTAAGTCCATTAGTTACATCTCTAATATCAGTGTCACGGTCAACGTCTAAGCAATCTTTATGTAACCATTGTTTTATGTGGTAAGCCCATTGTCCTTTAACTGATTTCGGGCATATAATCAATACTTTCTTACACATTACTAATTCACAAGCATAAAGAGCTTGCAATGTTTTACCAAGGCCAGGTTCATCTGCTAGTATAGCACCTATACTATTAGCTAGAAAAACTGCTCCTTGACGTTGATAAGGATATAGTTTACCCATGTTTACCACATTAAACACTAGGCCATTTGTGACTACACTGTTCTTAATGGCTAGTAATTTATCTTCTTTAGCAGCTTCGTCTTCATACCATGCTTCTACGTTTTTATTAATAGTTAGGGTTACTTCGAGATTTGGAAACGTCTTCTTATCTATACATTGTAAGACTTTATCAAGCATATAAATTTCTTTAGGCATAGTAATATTTATACTTCGTCCTTTACGTTTAGCAAATGGTACTTCCATCATGAGCTTAGTTGCAATGTAATCGTTACTTACAGCAACCATAAGAAGATGAGAATGTGTAGGATGTACTTCTATAATTATATCAGCAGTCATTTTCTTATTTGTAGTTAAATTAGTCTCTTTACAATCAGAACTCATTTACGACGATTGCTAAATTTCTTACTTGTAATTGCAGTAGATTTACTAGGTTTAGTTGGCTTAGGTGGTGGAGGTATTCTAGCATCTTTAATTTCTTCCTCTACTTCAGGTTCTATAATATTCTTATCCTTCTTATCCTTCTTATCCATATAGTATAATACGTGGCATAAGGCATCTTTTTCATGCTCTGATGTTCCTTTACCAAGTATATCCTTAGCTTCTTTTACATAAGACTTCTTAACTGTAGGCATTTGCATCTTCAATGGGATATCATTAGCCTGGCACATATACTTAATCACTCCAATTAACTCTACTGCTAGTTTAAGGCCAGCATACATATATTGAGTTGTATGAATATTCTCAAGAACTATTTCTGTAACTTTAAAATCATCAAATAATTTAGCGACTGCATCATAGTAATCTACTAAAGCAGTTTTCATAGAACTGAGCGTAATTACGCTAATATCAAGAATTTCTGAAGTAGTAGAATCAAATACACAATAACCTGTATGTTCGCCAGGATCAATACCAAGAATTACACTCATATTTCAGCTTTCCCGGATTCTTGGCCTCGGAAATGACCCTGTGAGGCCCCGTAGAATCCCCGTGAGGGCATTTTCCGACCTTGCCCGGTACATTCCGACCTTGCCAGGTGAGCGCACCTTGACGGGTGTTTAAGGTGATTATGCTTCATTAATACACCCTACTGACTATATCATGATTATCAGCATCTAAATCAGCTAATGTAATTCTATCTCGCTGTTCAATTATATACTCAACTTTATCTTCTAATTTACCAATTAGAAATTGAAGCTCCTTATGCCGTAGTACATATTTATTAACTTCTAGTTCTTGTAGTTCTCGCTTAGCAAATGCTAGTTTACTTTCTAATTCATCAAGTCTCAACATCTGTCTTATCCTCAAGTTGTTCTGTTTTCACTAAAATACGCCATCCCCTTTCATTATGGCCTACGCCATATCGTTTTAGCTTAATTAGTAAATAACTTCCAACTGTTAAAGGATCACTAGCATTACTATTATCAAAAAAGAAATCACCTTCCACAAGTCTTTGAAATTCTGTGGTAAGCTTTGCGGGAGTGTATCCTTTAAAATACTCTCTACTAGATAGTTGTAATGAAGTTAACCAATCTGCTGTGCTACCTTCTAATCCTAGATATTCAACTCCATCATTAGGGAAATATCTTTCTTCAGTCATTCTCAATCTAAAATTACTCTCACGAAGTATAGAATGAATAATCCTATTAGAATCTGTATAACCTTGTTCATCCTTACTCTTATTAAGGAAAATAGTTTCTCCGCGGGATTGTAGATAACCCATATTGAAAATATTATTTAGTGCTACAAGTAGACCATTCTGCTCCTTGTAATCTGCTAGATCATTAAGACCAAAGTAATCAAACCAATCATCAATTATACTTCGTTGGAGTTTAATAGATTTCTTAAACGGTATATTAATAACGTCAGATAAATCAGAAAGAATGTAATATGCAACAGCGGTAAAAGGAGCAAGACTCTTATAACTATCAACAACGATTTTGTTTTCAATATCTTTAATAAATCCCATTAGCATCTCTTGCGAGTAATTCTTGAAGAATCTATCGGTCAACCAACTAAAATAGCAACTCATCCAATAAGAACGTTTATCTGCAATAGTCTTCCAGAAAATCTCTGAATAATTCCCACTACCATATCTTTTCTTATCAACTTTGATAACAAATGACCTACGCCTAAATGCTTCACCTTCTAGGATATTGATTGATGTAATAGCCATAGGAACATGTGCTGTTTGATTGACTACATCAGTAGTCTTCATTCCACTTTTCTGGCGTGTAATACCTGTAACGGCGGTTAGGATGAATTGTTTAACACTAGCATCCATATATTCATAATCATCAAATGGTAAAAGAACTTCTCTTGATGCAGTACGATAATTAGCTGCACTAGTTGTATTGATTAGATTTGGAGCACCATAAAGCCAAGTAGCTAAACTCATAAGTGTTTGTGACTTACCACAACCTGCATTACCCGTTAGATGGATATACGGGTAAGTGTAGACCGGCAATGTATTCAATATCATTAATGAAAATAAATACCCGAAGAAGAATAATTGTTCAGTTTGTGGCACAGCGAGTTGAGTAATCATTGTATTATACATCTCTTGTAGTCCTACTTTATAGTCTGCAATGTATTCTAGGTTTAATTCTTGGAATGGTAATAGTGATTTTTGTACTAGAATATTATCTGTTCCATTAGTTACTGAATTTATGCTACCATCTTTAATCTTTGTGATTCGTCTATCTTTCTGATTGCAATTATTTACGTAGATGGTTCTTTTAGTAATATCACTATAACACCAATTAGTTACTTTAGCATGCTCTCCAAATTGCCGGCAATGAGCAGCTATACCATTCTTAAGAATATTAAATTCTTTTTCAGAATCAGTAAATCCTGATATTTTACCAATAAAATCTTTGTATTCTGTTTCATTTTCCGTAGCTGGTATAATCTCACCTGTAGCTGTAACTAGATAACTTGTAGTAGGATTATCAGCATCAACATAGAATCTAACGCCTTGTTTCTGTAATTCTTTAACACATGGTATAACTAATTCACTACCATAATCGAGTTTACGTTTCTTCTTTGAGCCATTATCTGCAAGATAGAATAGTGTCTTTTCAATAATCTCTCGAAGTAAACCATTATGTTGAGATGTCTTACTTCTAAAATGAGCTACAGATTTTGCTATTGTATAAATTGCATAATGAAAACCATGTTGTCTAGCTTTCTCACCAGCTTTCCACAATTTATGAGTCATAACTGCTAGAACTTGGCCGGATGAATATCCTAACTCAAGTAGTTTAGTGGCAATATACCAATCATTTGATGAACGATCTGTAGCATTTTCAGCACCTACAGTAATTCTATCTTTAAGATTAACTGGTAATGGTTCTAGAAAGTTATCTTCTAGTTTTTCTTCAATAATATTAAGATCATATTCTTTCTCATCATCTGTTAATTTAATTTTCTCGAAGTCGATTAGCTCATAGTAGTAATCAGTTAAGTATTCACGATTAGAAATTATCGTGACAGGTAATGATTCATTGTCATATTTAAAGTTGACCGTTCCTGGTATGCGTAGGATATGGATAATGGACCAACAATTATCCGCATCAAGTAGCTTACAGAGCCATTTGTTACGTTGCTCTATTTCTATATTGTCCGTTACAAAGCTCTCAAGCTTCCAATACAAGTGATAACCTTGTCCTGATTTATTAATCCAAGAAGGTAAAAGGTCTAATTCCCGTAGCTTATTGCATACTTCTTCTAAACGGTCGTATTTTTTACAGTCTAAGTCTACCCAAAGGACATTACATCCTAGAGTATCTTCTTTCTTACCGCGTCCGAAGTCGGGCACAGCTTTTAGCATACTTAGGCGAATATACAAATCAGAATGATTAAAATCACATAGGTTAACAATTCCCGTAGACTTCTCCATAAGTTTATTATACTCGAATTTGTGGAAATACGAATTTACACGTTTTTTACCGTCGTTATCAAGTGACATCTCTGTAATTGCAAATAATGAATTAGCAGGGCATCCATCTAGTAGAAAATCTAAAAAACTATTAGCTTGGCCTATTCTTTCTCTAGTTTGTGCTGCAACATTTAATTCTGGTGATAATCGCAAGCATTATCCATTTTCATCATTTTTATCTACTAATGACCATGTTCCTTGTATTTCTCGCATAGTTTGATACCGTTTAACTGCTATATACTTCAAAGGATGTGCAAGATTCTTAAAATTACTAAGAAGATACACAATAGGCTCTATTTTAATGAATTCACCTTCTTCATCTTCACCTAAATTAGCAATTAGAACTCCGATAGCTCCTTTAGCATTGATAATTGGTAAATAAGGCCAATCATGCCATAAACAAGGCTCTAATAATGCTTGCTTAAGAGTTAGTGGCATAACAATATAATCCTACCTTTCTGCTACCTCATTTGTCTATATTGTAGAAGAATAAGATAATACATAGTATGAAAAACCCTAATCCAAGTACGTCTATTGAAGTGTCCTCATTATCTTGTACGTTCTATCATTAATAGTTTTTACTTTTCCATCTATAATTGCTTGTTCTACTGATAGTATGTTTCTTCTCTTCAATAACGTAGCGCGTAAGGATATTAACTCATTATAATTCATCTCTTCAATTTCTTTTTCAACTGGCTTTTCAGGTATCACAAGTTTGATTTCCACAAATTCATCAATTATCTTTTCAATTGGAGTCATCGTCTTACTAAATTTCTCCATAAACTCTAAATGTTTCTCCTTCATATGTGATACTACTGCTGCTTTAGATTCTAATTCTTCAAAACATATACCACATTTAACTATCATTACGCCTCTTTGCAGAAAAATCTGCTTCATCATATATAAACTTACGATATTGCATCCAACCTAAGAAATTACCAATATATCTATTAGGATCACAATCTTTAGCAATAGGTAAAGCAACGTGTTCAAAAGGGCTAAGATGCGGTGCAGATATTAGTCTTTCATGTAAAGTAAGGTCACTTTGCACATCACGAATCTTATCATGAGTCAAATAACTTACTCTTGCACATCTAGCTACACTGATATTTTTAATTTCATCTTTAGTATACGCAAACTTCAAATCATTAATATCAGGCATTAGCGGCATATGCCATTCATCATCTTTAAGTAACTGTATATGATGCTCACCATAATAAATAGTCTTCATCATAGAAGCTATTCTTTGCATTTCAGGTTGTGCCATAGGATTATCTCTAAGTCCATTAGCTTCTACTGTGCCAAAGAAATTAGACCAATCAGTTGCAGTAACGATAACAGTATGCCATAACCAAGGTTCAAGTAGACGATTAGCAAGTTGTTTATGAATATTTAATTCAATAAGGCTTTCCACAGATGCTATAGCTTCATCCCGATGGGCGAGCCAAGTATCCTTAGCAAATCCTCTATCTAAAGCATTAATTTCATCATTAGCTTGCATACCTTTCTGATTAGCTCCCCAATAAGTAGGTATAAATGGATCATCTTTAACTTTCTGAATCATCTTAGCAATTGGAATAGCACGACTAGAAGCAGAGTTGCGTGAAAATGCTCTATGGGTATTAAATTCTGCAAGAATAATTCGAGGGAATGTAATTTCCATAGTAGTAAGCCGTTTAGCTGATTCAGAAATACTATCTAATAGAATTTTTGCCTCAAACATAATTTCTATTTGCTTGTTTAGCTGCTGCACCTTTTTTACCTAAATTAGAGTAATACTCATGTGATTTATCCCCTAGTTTATTCTTAAGCGAAGTACTTCCTTTAGTTCCCATAGCAGCATAATGTTCAAGACCATGTAGTTTTTTACAATTATTACCTCCTATTTGCCAACTTAAAATAGATCTCTTATCACCTTTATTAGGTCCAGGTTTATCCCCTGCCATCACATAATGTCCTTTACACGCATTGGTGGCATAGACTTTCTCATCTCAAAATGTGTTGCAGCTAGTGTAGCAGCTTCACGTACTTCTGATGGTGTAAAATACCCACTAGCATAATAGTTTTCAATTACATTAACTAAACTATGAAATTGAGCGTCAGTTTGATATTTACCTTGTGCTGTATGCATTATAGAATTACTCCATGCTCATAAGGAACTATCAATTCAGTTCTAGTAGTATCTAACCTTAGAATTATCATATTCATACATTCTCTAACAGTTTTATTTTCCATATAACTTGCTAATGCTAATCCGGCCATAATAGCTTCTTTCTTATGTGGTAACTCTTGATTTTCCATAACTTCTTTAGCGTGATGTTCAATTTCATTAAAGTTCTTGTCAATGAAGTTAGCAAATTCACCAATAAGTAATTGCATTTCTTGTTTAATTATAGGTGAATGATCGTCTAGTCCCATTTATGCTTCTTTCTTTTGATCATTAATATACCGTTCCCATTGAACTACTTCAGTTTCAAGTATCTGGCATCTCTTATTCCATCCTAAAGCAGCTTGATGTATAAATATCCATCGGTAATCAGCATGAAACTTATCAAGACAAATAGCAAGATTTTCACTAACTCTAATAAGGTTATCAGGAATTGAAACAACTTTCCACATAATTATTTGCATTTAGTGAATCGTGGATTACCGTCTTCATTCTTACTAAAGAACTCATCTACATCCCTAGTACAAAGTATCCCATTAGAATTATAATAAACTACATCTGTGCCAGCATTATCATTTGTAGACCTAAAAGCACTTCCAATCACTAGATATTGGCAACCTGTTGCAGTATGCACATAAAGACCTATAAGTTCTGGACTCATTGCTTATTTAGATGTTGTGGAAACACGTTTAATACTGTTTGATTATTACGATTAGTGTATTGTGGTATAGTATTACATTGTTTGCATTCTGACTTCTTACAACGATGAATCTTCTGCTTCTTCCATCCCATGTTTCTTCTCCTAATTCTTAATCAGCCATCCAAGTTTCATGTATAGCAAATAACGATAGTGTTTTTATAGGTAGAACATACTCTTCTAAATCCCCACCATAATATCCGTTACTTTCATTCCTAAATATCAAATCACAGAATCCATCTTCAACTCGAATCTTATACCCATAGAATTGAGTCAAATCACCCTGTTCATCAATTTTATCTTCATATCTGGCAGGATTTTCTTTATCTAATTCCATAGTGCTTACTTCAGTAATAGTTTTATTCAATATCTGTTCTGGATTAAGAATTTCTTGGAAATAAGAACAGGAGCAACAGTCACCAGTGGTTTCAAAAGCAAATGTACCTTTATCAGTATCAAATATAAGAATTGTATGCTCGGCTGCATATTGTTCATTAGGATCTTTACTATTCATAAGTATAGCGTAGATTGTAGTCCCTATTAGTCTATTAAGGACCATTATTTTCCTCCTTTTAACAAGATTACTTATCCTATCTTGCTGTTCTCTATTAAGCCTATCTACATGTGTTTTAGAAAGTTTAATAAGCTCTTTCTTCATTGATATTGGTCTACAATACTTCTTATATCTAACAGTAGTTCTATTATTAACTTGTCATTGTAAGAAGTAGCAGTAAGAGGTAAAGTATGAAATTCAGCTATAATTTCTTCGTCACTTCTCATTCGTGGACTTTATCATAAATCATACCTACCATTCTCCTAATATCAAGTAAGACTTCTATTATAATTCTTACACAAGTCATTTTATGATCTGTCCAATTATTATATGCTACTATTAATTCTATTATTTCCTTATCTGTTCTAATACTATCTCCTTCGCTAATATTTCAGCTTTCCCGGATTCTTGGCCTCGGAAATGACCCTGTGAGGCCCCGTAGAATCCGCCTAGAGCCATTTTCCGGGCATACCCGGTATGTTCCGGCCTTGCCAGGTGAACGCGCCTTGACGGGCATTTACCTAATTTTCTTATAACTACTAACAGTAAAAGCCTGATACTCATTATCAGTATCAGGCTTTATGTGATTTACCAGGTTATTTATCTACTTCTTCAACTTGTCCTGTTTCTACTAGAGTTCCTAGTGCTACAGTACCAGAAACAAGTTTACTACAAGTAACTGTTTGTTCACTTGCAATAGGCAGTCTCCAATTGATTAAACCTACAAGAATACGAAGCCTTACTGAAATAGTTAACTTAGCTTTTATTCCCCCTCCTGCTTTTATTCCCCCTTCTGCTTCAATTCTCCCTCCTGCTTCAATTCTCCCTCCTGCTTTAATTCCCCCTCCTGCTTCAATTCCCCCTTCTGCTTCAATTCTCCCTCCTGCTTTAATTCCCCCTCCTGCTTTTATTCCCCCTTCTGCTTCAATTCTCCCTCCTGCTTTAATTCCCCCTCCTGCTTTTATTCCCCCTTCTGCTTCAATTCCCTCTCCTGCTTTTATTCCCCTTCCTACTTCAATTACCTCTCC
>OCZT010000658.1_pt1 | contig 34586 bp, 34 predicted proteins | sample 1539031 | NCBI WGS metagenome assembly OCZT01 (sample SAMEA3539308, study PRJEB22396) | soil metagenome | biome: tundra; feature: field; material: soil | place: USA | collected 2010-05 | depth 0.15 m | reverse complement strand
GGCGCGAGCGCGCGCAGGCGATCGTGCGAGCTGAGCTGCGCGGCGGTCAGGCGCAGCGCGCGATTTTCGTCCTGCAGCCTGGCGATTTCATCGTGCAACGCCGGAAGCCGATAGCCTTCTCGCGTCACTTCCAGCCGTATCATCAACGTTGCGAATCCGACGACCGCGATCAGCGCGCCGAGCGCGGCAGGCACCGCCCTGGAGGGCCGCCGCGTCGGTTTTACCCGCGCGATCATGGTGCGCTCCGTTCGATGCATCGGATCCTTGCGCTGCGCGCGCGCGAATTGCGCGAAGTTTCGGCCGCCGACGGCTTGATCACCTTGCGCGCAATCGCCGTGTAGTCACCGGCGCGCACCAGGTCGCGAAAACGCTCCTTGACCGGACGGTCTTCGAGCGAATGATACGAAATAACCAGCATCCGGCCGCCGGGATTGAGCATCGCGGGGCCATCGCGCAGAAGAGCCGCGAGACTTTCCATCTCGTGATTCACCGCGATTCGAAGAGCCTGGAAGGTGCGTGTGGCAGGATGCGCTCCGCCGCGTCGATGCGCTCCCAGCGCGCGCTCGACGATCGCGCGCAATTCGCCGGTGGTCTCGATCGGAGCCCGCCGGCGCGCCTCGACGATCATCCTTGCTATCCGCCACGACGCCCGCTCCTCGCCGTACGTATAGATGATGCGCGCAAGCTCCTCGGCGCTCTCTTCATTGACGATGTCTCGCGCGCGGATCGCGTGGCGGCTGTCCATGCGCATGTCGAGCGGACCGTCGAGCCGAAATGAAAAGCCACGCTCGGGATCATCGAGCGCGTAGCTGCTCATGCCCAGGTCGGCGAGCATCGCGTCGGCGCCATCGAAGCCGTGCTGCTTCATCACGGCCGCGACTTCGCCGAAGTCCGCGCGCTCCAGCACGACGCGATCGCCGAACTGGGCCAGCCGCTCGCGCGCGAATTCCAATGCCGCCCCGTCGCGATCCAGCCCAAGCATCCGCGCCCTGGTCGCGCGCAGCATCGCCTCGGCATGCCCTCCGGTCCCGACAGTCACGTCGACGAACGCGAGCGGACCGTGTGCGGACAGCAGCCCGCACACCTCCTCCACCATCACCGGCACATGCCTCCGGTCCGCCGCGTCGTCTTCGTCTATGCAAGCCAGACTCATCACTCGTCACAGACCCAGCTTCTCAAAAAAATCCGGATCCATTATCTTCTGCTCGGTGGCCTTCAAAACCTTCTCGAGGATCTGCTTGTCCCAAAGTTGAAAATGATCCTGCCGCGCCGAAAACGTCACCTCGCGATCGAGCGCCGCATATTCGCGAAGCTTGGGCGGAATCAGAATCCGTCCCTGCCGATCCACGGGCACCTCATGCGCTCCGCCGATGATCAGCGTCTCGAACACCTGCACCCGCGGATCGAATCTCGGCTTGGTTCGGAGATGCGCGTTAAGCGTCTCCCACTGACTCGGTGGATACAGCGCCAGGCAACGCTCTCCGTCGAAGGGGAAATTGGTGATATAAAGACGATCGTGATTCTCGCGCTGGAGAACTTCGCGAAACCGGGCAGGAATACTCACCCTGCCTTTCTCATCGATCGAATGGTCGAAGCGACCGTTGAACACTGTCTTTCCTCCCCAGTGTCCCACAACATCCCACTCTATCCCACTTCAGTCAAGCAATCCGGGGGTCCTGCGATGCGATAAAATGACTATTAGGTGAAATAGTTAGTAGCCGAAGGAAAAGCGAAACTGAGGCTTGTTCTGGCTATTCAGCGCGAAGCCTATGTGGCAAGAATGGCGCACAGGCCCCCATCGAGCGCTTTGGCTTTCGCTTAGTTCAGCTTGACAGCAACGCCATTCATTGGCGAAACTCGCGCCGACCGGCAGGCCGATCCACCACATTAAGAATTAAGACGCCTTAAGCTCATCGGGGCGGAGAGAGGATAGATGAAGACGGGAAATTCTTGGCTGCGAAGCGCGGGAATCGTCGCAGCAGGCATAATAGTGACGGTGCTGGTCATCAGCCCTGCCGCTCATTCAAGGCAAAAAAAGAAACCGGTCGTGGCACCGACCATTACCGTGACGCCGACGGCCACGCCGACCCCTGAAGTTCACGTGTGGAATTTTGATCAGGACAAAGCGGGCGAGGTGCCGGCGGGATGGAAAGCGCTTGAAGGCGATTGGCAGGTGATTGCCGATCCGAGCGCGCCGAGCAAGCCCAATACATTCGGTCTGCCCGCGGGGCGTCTGCTCAAGTCGCTAACCAGCGCGCTCGAGTATTACCCAATGGCAATTCAAAGCGATCCGACTGAGTATTCCGACTTTACTCTCGAAGCTCAGTTCAAATCTGTCGGCGGACGTTTCGATTGCTCCGGCGGTCTGATCTTCCGCTACGTTGACGACAAAAACTTCTACCTGCTTTCCGCCGGATGCCCCAGCGATTACTTCGCTCTGTCGCGGATGACCAACGGGCAGCTGATCGGGCTCAAGCAGAGCGTGGTGCCCACCGACAAGGACACCTGGTACCGGCTCAAGGTCACAGTCCTGAGTGGACATTTCATGTGTTACGACAATGACAAGATGATCTTCGATTTCGACGAAAACAAAATAGCCAAGGGCAAAATCGGACTGTGGGCGCGCGACGATTCGCAGGCGGAATTCGACGACGTGAAAATTACGGTCCGCAGCGAAGGCGAAACCGCAGCCCCCGCCGCCCCCGCCGCGTCACCGTCGCCGTAGTTGATTCGTTCTGAGATCCGCCGACGCGACAACAGTCTTGCCGGGCGCCCGCGCGATGGTTGCATCCGGGCGCCTGGCAACTTACTCTGAACCGTGATGGAAACCGTCGAAGAGAAAGCGCGAGTCGAGATTCGCATCGAGCCGCTGCGCGGTCTTCCTCTAGTCAAGGAAGTCGCTGGCGCAGTTGGCCGGGCGTTGGGTCTGACCCTGCTGTGGGGACTCGAAATCGTCCGCGATTCGTACTTCCGCCTTCTCGATCGTCTCAACGTTCGGCCGCGGCCCAAACGCGCGAGCGCGTTTCCTCCCGGCCAACCGAAAAAACGCAAGGCCCCCGCCCGCTAGCTGAACTCCCGCGCGCCCGCTTTTTTGTGTTATCCCGAGCGAAGTCTGCGGGGCCGGGGGAACCCTGGATCCGCTGTCTCATTTTCGTCGAGCACCTGCGCCAGGTATCGCGCGAGCTTCTCGTCGAGCACCCGCACCAGCGCGTCGGTCTGCGCGGCCTGCGTGATCTTCAGGAATCCTTCGAGGCGATGCTCGCGGTCGTGAATGCGAATCAGGCGCGCGATCATGCTTTGCGAGAGCGCTGCCAGTTTGATCTCGAGCGCGCGACGAATCCCCTCCATCGCTTCCTCGAGTTCCGCCTGTGGCGACGCCGCGCCCAGCTGAAACCCGCAGCTCGAACATCGCGGCGTCGTCTCGGGCGCGATTGCGTCCTTAAGCTCGCATCGCACCACGCGCGCGGCTAGCTCCGCCATCCGCGCCCCCAGCTGCTCGCCTTCGGGGAGACCGAGCGCGGCGATCGCGTTGAGCCGCGTGAGCGCGTCGAAGTACCGTCGCGCGTCGCCGGCGACCAGCTCCAGCCGCTCCATCTTCAGGCGCCATCGCTCATGCGCGCTCAGATAACACTGCACGTACGTCCATTTGAATTTTTGAAAGCGTGCTTCCATCGCGTCCAGACTGCGCGGCGGGCCCGTCAGGATTCGCGGCCCAAGTTCCACTCGGAGCAGTTCGCACTCGGTCTCCAATGAAGCAACCGCCGATTCACGCGAGACACTTTCTGATAAGCCGGCCTCGCCCGGCGCCGCGCGCAGTCCTGTCGCAGTGAGAGACTCGCGCATCGAACGCATCCGCGGCATCGACACGCAAGCGGCCGCGATTGCCTCGTACGCGTCGGCGATCTGGATGGCCGACGCGAGATACGATCGATCGGCCGCCGCCTCGAGCATCGCCGCCGCGCGATTAGCCGCGGGCATCTCGAGGTTCGCTTCCGTAAGCGCCGACGCGAGCACGTTGCGCGTGCGGATTGCCGCCTCGACTGCGTCGGCCATCGCGGCTTCGAGTCGCTTCAGGCGTGCGTCCAGCCCTTCGCGGTCGCGCGCGAGCCCAAGCCGCGGATCGAATCGCCGCGCCAGCACAAGCGCCGCGTTGAACGCCGCGAGATTTGGCGCGCCGGCGGCCTCCGGGTCGAACCGGGCCGCGTCGGTTTCGAAACGGATCACGCCGCCGGTGGACACCTCCAATCGGCGCAGCAACCCGCGCACGGCCGCAAGCGTCCGCTCATCCGCCGTACCGCCGAGTGCGACCATCGGCACTCGCGACTGCAGTTCTTCGATCGCGAGCGCCGCCGTGCCGCCGCACACATTCTCCATGATCAGCGAGTCGATTATTTCGCGCGCGAGGTCCTTCTCGTACCCATCCAGATCGGCGATCCGGTCGCGCGCAATCTTCCACGCAGCGCGCCCGGCTTCAGCCAGGAGCGCCTTGATCTGGCTTGAAATTACCGCGTTCATCGTCAGGTCGGGTGGGTAGATCAGCCGCGCCGGCGATTCGCCGCCGCCGGCGGCGCCGGCGAAAATTGGCGAGGACAACACTTCGCGGGCCAGGCGCGACAGCGATACGATCGTTGCGGGATCGGAACTTTCACCGGCTGGATTGGGACGGGTGGCGATTGCTCGAAGCGCGCTAAGCGTTAGCGGATGGAACGGGAAAATCGAGTCAGGCGCCAAGCCCGCCGTATCTATTCCCGCGTACGCGATGCCGGCGTCGAACTCGGCGTCCTCGACCAGCCGTCGCGCGCGCCGCACCGCGATGATTGTTTCCTCGTTCGCGTCGCGCGGCGCCACCGCAAGCGCTCGCGTCGCTTCCGGAGCCGTCGCGCGCCCGGCTGCGATCACGGTGAACTTTACCTGGCGGACCGACGCGGCAACTTGAGCTAGCATCTTAAAGAAATCCGCCGCCGACTCGCATTGCGACGTTCCGAAATCTATCGCAACCGTTACCGCCCTGATTCCGGTCCGCCGCGCAGTCTCCAGCCCCACGTTCAACGCGGCCGCACCGCGCATCTGGCGGAAAAGATCGCCCGACGAGCGCGGGTCGCCGCCGATTTGCTCGGCCAGGACGCTCAGCAGGAACAGCTCGGCTTCTGCCGCACTCACCCGTCCGGCCAGCTCGAGCCCGCACACCAGGCGCCGAATGTTTTGCGCGTCGAGCGCGCCCGCCCGCCTCTGCAGCGCGATTACGTAGTCAAGGAAATGCGTCTTGCCGCATCCGGCCGGGCCGCCAATCCAGAACACGGCCCCTTTGCGGCTCAGCAAGATGCTGATTGAGGACTTCCCCACGAGCGTTCGGCCGCGCGTGTGAACACGTAGCTCGCGACGGTCGAGACGCGCGGCGTCGTCTCCAGTCGCAATCGTTCGGGTGCAGGCGGCTCGAGTTCGAACTAGCGCGGCGCGCTCGCGCGCCGCTTTCCGCCGTTGTGCGATTCCATCGGATGAGACAGCACTGCCATTGCGCCCTCTGCTGCGCGCCCGCTCGCTCCCGCGCCCTTCTGCAACTCGATCGGAGGAGACTATAAGAGTAGGCAGCATCATAATGTCACGTTATGCAGACCAAAATGTGGATAATTGGTTACCCCGGGAAACAGCAGGTGCCCGCCCCCTGCTCTTTTGTGTCATCCCGAGCGGAGTCTGCGGAGCCGAGGGACCCCGGATCTTTGTTTCCGTCATTCTGAGCGAAGCGAAGAATCTCGCCGGACGCTTCTGCGTCCGGCGTAAGCAGCGCGCGCTTTCTTAATACTGGCCTCCCGTGCCAACGGGCAGGGGTCACCCCTGCTACTGCTTGCACTCGTTCCATGCCTGCGACGGCGCGTTGTTATAGTTGAACCTCACGCACGCGACCGACGCACACGCACCGACCAAATCCGCCGTCGGCGGCACGTTCGCGTTCTTGCTCAGCCACAGATTCAGCTCATTGACCATCTGCGGACCGAGTCCATTCAACTCCGGGACAACTACAATGTAGAGCGCGTCCTCCTGGCGCCGCGCCGTTGACCACGAGCCCCGCCGCGCAATCGACGGGAACGCCTGTATCCTGCGATGCGTTGTCGGACCCTCGACCACCTTCCAGTTGTTCGCAATCTCAACCGCCAGATGGCGCGGGAACTCATCCGTCAGGTCGCGGACATCCATGTCGCCGGGCCGTTCCACGCCGGCCGCGCAAGAGCGAACTTCGTTCCAGTAACGATCGATCGCAAGGGCCGCGGCCTTACTCACGGCCTCGGTCTTATACTGGCCGTTCGTCTTGACGCGAATTCCGGCGGGCGTGACCATGTCGAGCGCGAACTCCGATGACGACAGCTCGAGCGGCCGTGCTTTCCCGACTTCAGCCGGGGCGCCGGTGTCGTTGGGCGGATAGCCAGTTGACTCCGTCGGCTCGCACGCGATTAGCGCATTCGAGATTGCGAGCGCGAACACGACCGCTGATGCGCGCCGGATGACCGCGCGAAAACGCCCGCGGGCCACTCCACCCTCCTCCGCCACCAATTGCGCAACCCGCATCCGCTCAGATAACTCCACCGCGCTTGAGGCGTTTGGCCTCATCCGCGCCAATTCCGATCGTCCCGAGTACTTCGGCGTCGTGCTCGCCAAGCTCGGGCGGCCTTCTCATCGCGCACCACCGGTCAACGTCGGATCCATGACAACGCCGGCAAACAACAGCGCGCCGGATTGCTGCTCGGTAATCGCGAAGAAGAACGGGTGATCCACTATCATCACAAACGGACGCATGGATGTACCAACCGCAAGGGCCATACTCATGCCGATTGAGGTAGCCGCCGCGGCTTCGGTTCCCTCCTCATCGACCTTTACCCACGTCTTATGTTCAACGTCGCTGATAAATAGGTAGGGATGAATTCGCGAAAAATCGGCTGCTATGCGATCGAACGCCAACCTCATTCCCATTTCCTTCAGAGTCTCATTGAGCTGCTTGCTATAGGTCGTTTCGAACTTTGGGATAACTATCTCTCCGGACCTTCGAGCAAACTGACTTGTCCATTGCGTCCAATGCGTTTCATCGAGCGAGCGGATAAAATCGTGCAGTCCCGCCATCTCGCGCGGGATAAATACGTACATCGCATAGCGCTGATTGCCATAGGGGATGCGAATGGCCTGGAAGTTCTGATTCTCGAGGTAAGAGTAATTTCCCGATTGATCCATCATTGCGGTCTGCCGCGAATCGCCGCTCAGAAGATGAAACGGCCGTGGCCGCGTTTGTGCTTTTTTGAACTGCGATGACCAGCGGCCTTTGAAGTAGACCGCGTCGGTCAGCATCAGCCGGGTATCGGGTCTAATCCCCGCGACTAAGACCGGAATCCGGTGATGGGTGTTTTTGTCAACCCACGAGTTGATTTCCGCCGCGGCTCCCGCCGGATCGCCGATGAAATTCAGGCTGGCAGCGCTCGCATTGTAGAAGGATTCGCACACTGTGCGAAAATCCGGGTTGATTGGGAAGTCTTTCTGTACCCACAGCGCATTGGCGATTTCACTCTGCACCGCGGGATCCGCCGCCGCGAGGGTGTGCATCAAGTAGTGATTGGCTCGATTGATGTCCTCGTCGCCAAGCGATCCGAGAGCGAGCGTCTTAGCCATCTCCGTTTTGTTATCGCCGGCGGCGCCGTTGTATGCCATGGCAAACGCCGTCGCGACCCCAAGCGGGGATATGATGGTATTTTGCGCCGGGTCTTTGGCCAGCGCCTTCAGCAGTCGAAAGCCGAAATCATCCGTCGCTGAAGAAACGCGGCTCGTGACCGCTGGGTCGGGAGCGGGAATATTCGCGCCCCCGATGTCTTCACCTTTCACCAGAGCGCACGAGGTCACAATCGATGCGAATACGAACGCGGCCACTATCAAGTTGCGAATGTAAGCCGGAATTTCCATATCGACCCAGGATTTAGAACTCTGATTCAGCCTCCACGCATACACCAGACGGCCGGCCTTTGCACGATTCCGGTGTCCCTCACCCGCGCCGGAGGCGCGGCCTCTCGCGATACAGGGAGGTGCCACGGGCTCGCGGCAAGGATCCGGGATCCTTCGGCTTCGCTCGGGATGACACAAAAGAGCAAGCGCCGGATGAGGTGCAACGCCAGCCCTCGCACCCACGCTCAGTTGCTGTAATTCCGAGAATAGTGCGGCGTCGAGCACAGCGCCGGGTTTCTTCGCTGCGCTCAGAATGACACAAAAAAGGTTCTAACAGGGCGAAGCCCGCATCTTTTCTTTTCACTTTTAGTTGGGTGCAGGGGTCACCCCTGCCCAAGGATGCGCGAAACCCACGGTGGGTTTCGCATTCAATTAGATGACTCCGGCGCGCTTGAGGCGTTCGAGTTCGTCGGCGCCAATTCCGATCGAGCCGAGCACTTCGGCGTTGTGCTCGCCAAGCTCGGGCGGCCTTCTCGTCGGCCGGTCGCCTTCGGGCGCATCGGACATCTTGATTGGTGTGCCGGCGACGCGGATTGGACCCCGGGTGGGATATTCGCTGTCTATAAGCATATGGCGCTGAGCGGTTTCAGGATCGGCGATCACTTCCTCGACCGTGCGCACCGGCGCGCATGGGATTCCCGCCTCGATCAGTCCCTCGACCATCGCGTCGCGCGGCTGTGCTCGTGTCCAATCGGAGACAATCGCGTCGAGTTCGTCGGCAATCTTCAGACGTGCGCCATGATTCCTGTATCGCGGATCGGCGATCAGCTCTTCGCGTCCCATCAATTTCGCCAGCGTGCACCAATGCGCTTCGGTCAGGCAGAAGATCAATATCTCGCCGTCGCGCGCGGGATAGAGGTTGGTCGGGCATGCGCCCCAATGACGATTTCCCATCCGCCCGAACTTCATCCCTTGCAGCGCCGGCGCAAGCGCGCTGGTCAGCGCGGGAATCGCCACGTCGAGCATCGCGACCTCGACATGCTGTCCGCGGCCGGTGCGCCCGCGATGTATCAGCGCGGCCAGGATTCCGCTGACCAGATGACTCCCGGTTCCCATGTCGATGAAAGTGGCGGGGGTCTTCACCGGATGCTCGGGAAATCCGGTGACACTGATGAATCCCGACGACGCCTGGATCGTATTGTCCATCGAGCCAAGCTTCGCGTACCTGCTGTTCGAGCCGTAGCCCTTGCCCGACGCGTAAATCAGCCGCGGAAACCGCGCGGCGATCTGCTCGTAGCCCAGTCCGAACGACTCCATCACGCCGTCAAGATAATTTTCGGCGAGCACGTCGGCGTCCTCGAGCAGCTTGAGCAGGATTTCATAGCCGCGCCGGTCCTTCAGATTGATCGTGACCGAGCGTTTGTTCGCATTGAGCATCAGGAACGAGTAACCGGCGCCGCCCGGCGGGATTTTCGGCTGCCGCAGCACTTCGCCGGTCACGGGAGGCTCGATCTTGATGATATCGGCGCCCATCGCCGCGAGTTGCAGCGTGCAGTACGGCACCGCGTAAACCTGTCCCAGATCGATCACGCGGATTCCCTCGAGCGGCAGACTCATCGCGCCTCTCCTTGTTCAGTCTTCATCGCAAAAGCGCGCGCGCGATCACCATCCGATGCACTTCGCTGGGGCCTTCGCCGATCCGGCGGACTCGCGCCTCGCGGTACCATCGCTCGATGGGGAACTCCTTGCTGACGCCGTAGCCGCCATGAATCTGCACGGCGCGATCGACCACCCGGCCGAGCACTTCGCTCGAATAGAGCTTTGCGATCGACGCCTCGGTGCGGAAATCCTCGCCGCGATCGGCCTTCCACGCTCCCTCCCACGTCAGCCACCGCGCCGCGCGCAGCTCGACCTCCGAATCCGCGAGCATCCACTGTATCGCCTGCCGCTTGGCGAGCAGTTCGCCGAAGGTGCTGCGCTGCTTGGCATGATCGATCGCCATCCTGAGCGCCGCCACTCCCACCCCGACGTTGCACGCCGAGTACGGGAAGCGCAGCCGCGTCAGCAGATCGAGGCATAGATTCAGGCCCTCGCCCTCGGGCCCGAGCCGCTGCTCAATTGGCACGACGCAATCTTCGAACTGAACCTCATTGGGTACCGCCGAGGTGCGGATCGTGCGAATCGGCCGCGGCGTGAATCCCGGCGTGCCCTTCTTGATTATAAAGCAGGTGATTCCCTTGCGGCCGGCCTTGGCGTCGGTGCGGGTGAAGACCACGCCCCACTCGGCCTCGTGCGCATGCGAGATGAAAATCTTGGTGCCGTTGAGGACGTAGGTATCGCCCTGGCGAACCGCTTTGCACTGGATCGCGCCGGCCGGATCGGAACCGCCCGACGGTTCCGTGATCGCGAAGAAGGTGTGCCAGGCATTCTTGATCGTGCCGCCGGCGTAGGTGCGCTTCTGTTCTTCGCTGCCCGCGTAGATCACCGGTGGCGGGGTGCGCCCGAAGACCCCGCATCCAGGGTTGTAGAGGCCCATGCGATGCTGCGCCATTTCCTCGGTCAGCACGCACATGTCGAAAGTGCCCAGGCCGCCGCCGCCGTACTCGCGCGGCGCGCCCATGCACCACATCCCCGCGGCTTGCACCTTGCGCGCGATCGGCCAGAATTCATCCTCGGGAATCTCGGGCGCGTCGGGATCGATCCGCGCTTCGATCGGGATAATTTCCTCGCGGATTATCTTTCCCACCTGGTCGCGAAGCGACCTCAGTTCCGGCGACAGTACGAATCCATTGTCAGCGTCCATCAGAACAGTTCCTCCGGCGGTCTCCCGTCTCCATCGAGCCCGCGCGCAAGCGCGCTGATCCACATCTCGCGGATCCATTCGAGATCGTACGCGCCCCAGGTCCCCTTGATTTCGGGATCGATCTCGCGGATGCGCGCGATGGCGCCCGCGACTTTCGCGATGGCGGCTTTGCCACGTACGCGGCGATCGGCGCCGGCGTCTGCAATCGCGCCTAGATAGTCAGACAGTCCCGCCAGCACGTCGCTGCTATAGCGCCAGAGATCCTTCTCGGCATCCGCGCGGGGGGTATCAATGCTCAGCGCAATCTGGTCGGCCGCGGCAATCGCCTCGTTGAACGTCAAGGCGGCTTCTCGCAGTTCGTCGCGCTTGTGCACGGCCTTTTCGGGCGGCATCGCCGGGCTCATCACGTCGCCGTAGTCCAGGCACAGCTTCGACGCGCGCTCGACAGCGCGATAGGCAGCGGCCATTTCGGGGGCGCATCGCGGATGCCTGCCGGCGGAAGTGTCAACTAGAGTGGCATCAGGCTCGAAATCGGGATCTCGCGCGCCGCGAACGAATGCCTCCAGGTTCACAGGATAGGCCATCGCGCTGTACGCGCCAAAAGTCAGGCAGGAAATGCTCGTGATCCCAACAGACAGATAGGCGCGGAGATCGCGCGCCACTACCGCAGGCGTCGCGAAGCCCAACCCGCCGAACAGGATCGCGTCGGCGTAATACTCGAAGACGTGGCCGCGTCCGTCGAAGATCTCGAGGTAGCGTTTGAGCGATTCGAGGTAGCGCGGATTGATCTCGCACGCCGGGTCGTCGATCGCATGGCTGTAGCATCGTTCGCGCGGCGCCCATTCGAACCATACGTTGCCCAGCGGCTTCAGGCCGGGATGCGGATCGATGGTGTCGTGATAGGCGAGATAGGCGATCGGCGGAGCGTTGGAGTCAGCGGCGAGTGCGCCGCCGATTGCATTAACGACATCCATGTATTGGAGCTGCGGCGGAAGCTCGCGGCATCGACCGCATCGGCACCACGCGCCGCGCCATACGTCGGCGCCCCAGATGTGCAGCAACCTGTTCTCGGGATGCTCGTGAACGTAGGCGAGCGCGCCCGCGCGGACGATAGCAACGGCGTCGGGATCGGAGACGCAGAGATTGCCGCGCGCGACTCGAACCCCGTCGTCGCCGGCCGGGAAATACTCGGGGTGCTCGGCGAAGCGATCGCGCGGCAGCAGAAGTTGGATGACGTGGCCGCCGTATTCGACGTCTATTCCGCGCTCGCGTAGCAGCGGCGCGATCTCGTCGATCTTGAGGCGCGTGTCGTGCGCGTGGCGGATGTACGAGAACGCGTTGATTCCGCGCCGCGCCATCCATGGGATGAATTCGCGGTCGTGGCGAAGATGCAAATCGAGGCGGTCGGCGAAGTTGTAGTTCCAGGTCATGATGTCGGAGACGAATGCGCGGCGCTTGAAGGCTGGCGTGACGCGCCAGGGTTCGAGCGCGCCAACGCGGGCATTCTCGATGCGCGGATACGATGGCGCCACGCCCGGTGGGAACTGTGCGCCGAGCTTTTCGAGCAGATTCGATGCCGCATGGATTAGTCCGCGCTCCGTCCCGGCACGAATCACTATCGATCCAGCGCCGCCGCCTTCGCGTGAGACGTCGAAGCTGTCGCCTTCGAGTGCGATCGGCGCTGCGTGCTCGGCGGTCGCCGAATCGCCGAGGTCGATTCTCATTTCGGCGCGCGGAATCGACGCATCCGGGGACGATCCGACCTCCATCCCAAGCATCGCCGCGAGTCCGCTCGACAGATCGCGAGCAGCAAGCGCCGCAACTTCGCCGCCGGCGCCGCTAAAGCGGACTCGGGGACGGGCCTGCGCGGCGGCGCCTTCTTTACTCACTTCCTAATATAACTCCCGATGCGTTCGACCCGTCGTTTTTCCGGCGGTTGCGGAATGATAACATGAGCGTCGCGCTTTGATAGCGTGGCCGCATTCTAATCGAAACCATCGACAGGTCCGATCTGCACAATGCCGAGCCCAAATGAAATTCTCGCCGAACTCAAGAAAATAAAATACCCCGGCTTCACCCGCGACATCGTCTCGTTCGGGATCATAAAGGATATCGAAGTCGCGCATGCGGGCGTGACCGTCTCGCTCGCGATGGCGTCGGCCAATCCCGAAGTCGTCGAGAAAATCGTCGCCGAGGTGAAGGCGGCGGTTGCGGCGATGCCGGGTGTGCCTGCCGTCAACATCCAGATCGAACGGCCTGCGCAGAGCGCGCCGAGGGCTGCCGGGATTGCGCAGCCGCGGACAATCGCGGGCGTCAAGCACATCGTCGCGGTAGCCAGCGGCAAGGGCGGAGTCGGCAAATCTACCGTCGCGGTGAACCTCGCGCTCGCGATGCATGGGCTGGGATGGCGCGTCGGCCTGATGGACGCCGACGTGTACGGGCCAAGCGTGGCGATGATGGTCGGGGTCGAGAAGGCCGTGACAGTCACGCCCGAGCGGCGCATCGTTCCGTTGGAGCGGTACGGAATTCGCTACATATCGATGGCGCTGTTCATCAACGACGAGACCGCGGTCATCTGGCGCGGGCCGATGGTCACCAAGCTCGAGACGGAATTTCTGTTCAACGTCGAATGGGGCGAGCTGGATTGCCTGGTGCTCGACCTGCCTCCCGGCACGGGCGACGCGCAACTGACGATCACGCAGCGTGTGGCGCTTGACGGCGGCGTGATCGTGACGACGCCGAATGAACTCGCGCTGCTCGACGTCAAGCGCGGAGTCGCGATGTTCGAGGAAGTTCACGTGCCGGTTCTCGGCGTGGTCGAGAACATGAGTTATTACGTTTGCCGCAAGTGCAACCATCGCCACGAGATTTTCGGGCACGGCGGCGGCGCCGCGCTGGCGCGTTCGCTCAACGTGCCGTTCCTGGGCGAGCTGCCGCTGGTGCGCGAACTGCGCGAGGGGGGAGACAATGCACGCCCGATCGTCGCAGCCAACCCGGCGCATCCGGTGAGCGCGGTGTTCAAGTCGATTGCGGCGAAAGTGATCGAAGGACTCGACCGATCCGAAGCGCAGCACGCGTCTTAGTTTTTTACAGGATGTCAGAGCGGCCAAAGATTTCGCTGATTACGATTACGCGCGACGAAGAGGCGCTGATCGGCCAGTGCCTGAAGAGCGCGTGGTTCTGCGACGAGAAAATCATCATCGATTCGTTCTCGACCGACAAGACGGTCGAGATTGCGCGCAGCCTTGGCGCCGACGTCGTGCAGCACGAGTTCACCAACTACGTGAAGCAGAAGCAGATGGCGCTGGATCGCGCGACGGGAGACTGGGTGCTGCTGATGGATGCCGACGAGCAGGCGACGCACGACCTCGGCGAGGAAATTCTGCGCACGGTGTCCTCGCCGGCGCCCGCCGACGGCTACCGGATTCGGCGCATCCTGTACCACCTGGGGCATTACTACTCGCACGCGATTTATCCGGACACTCCGGTGCGCCTGTTCCGGCGCCAGCGCGGGCATATAGGCGGCCGCGATCCGCATGACAAGGTCGTAGTCGAAGGACGCCTCGAGCGGCTCGACCAGCCGATTCTGCATTTCAGCTACCGCGACATCGCGGATCACGTGGCGACTATGAACCGGTTCAGCTCGCGGGCGGCGATGGAGCAGGAGCCGAACGCGCTGACGCCGTTTAAGATGATAGCGAATCCGGCGTGGCGGTTTTTCAATTTTTATATTATCCGCGGCGGGTTTCGCGACGGCGGACGCGGCTTGTACGCCGCGATGGCGGCCGCATTCTACGTATTTCTGAAATACGCGAAGCTCTACGAGCGCCGGCTGAAATCGCGCACGGGGCTGTAGGCGCTTGCGGTCTCGTGCGGTTGAAACCTCGATTGTCCGGTGAAAAGCCACTTCTATCGCGGCGCAGACCTGATAATTTAACCGGCAGCCCATGAAACGCCTGTTTTTTTACGCGCGACGCTACCGGTTGCGTTACGCATTCGGGATCTTTTGCACGTTCGCGAACGCCACGCTCGCGATGATCATTCCCTTGTTCATCCGCGACGCGATAAACGCGACCGATAAGCATCGACCCGACCTGGTCGCGCACTACGCGGAGTTGATGATCCTTTTCGCGCTGATGCTGGGAACAGTCCGCTGGTTCTCGCGCTTCGTCATCTTCAACGTCGGCCGCGATATCGAATACGACTTGCGCAACGATCTGTTCCAGCATCTGACCACGCTTGGCGCCGACTTCTACCAGAAGTTCAAGACCGGCGACCTGATGTCGCGGATGATCAACGACCTGACCGCGGTTCGAATGATGGCGGGAATGTTCGTGCTGTCGGTCTCGAGCACTCCGCTGACGTATGGGCTCGGGCTGGTTTTTATGAGTTGGCTCGACCCGCGCCTGACGCTGTTCGCGATCATTCCCTACATTGTTTTGTTCGTCGCGATCCGCTGGCTGATGCGCAAGATGCTGATGCGCAGCCTGCGGGTGCAGGAGGGGATCGCCGCGATCGGCTCGAAGGTGCAGGAGAGCCTGGCCGGGATCCCGGTGGTGAAAGCGTACACGCTCGAGGAGCACGAGGCCGGGCTGTTCCGCAAAATCAACGACGCTTACAACGAGCAGGGTCTCGCGCTGGCGCGCACGCGCGGTGCGATGATGCCGATGATTCGCGGCGCCGCGGCGACCGCGACGATGGTCGTGCTGATTTACGGCGGGTCGCTGGTGATGAACGGACGAATGTCGCTCGGATCGCTGGTGGCGTTCCTGAGCTACCTGGGCCAGCTCGCATGGCCGACCATCTCGCTTGGATGGATGCTGTCGATTTATCAGCGCGGCAAGGCCTCGATGAAGCGTCTCGACGAGATTTTCAACGCGCGCGGGGCCGATAGCGTCGCGGGCGAGGACCTCAAGCTCGAGATAAACGGTGCGGTCGAATGGAAAGGGGTTTCGTTCAGTTACCTGGCGAATAATGGCGACGGAGCGAACGGAAAGATTTCGTATGCGCTCAAAAACATCAACGTCAAAGTGGGCGCGGGAGAAAAACTCGCAATTGTCGGCCGCACCGGATCGGGAAAATCAACCATGGTCAAGTTGCTGGCGCGGCTGCTGCAACCGACCGAGGGACGAATACTGCTCGACGGCCGCGACGTAGAGGAGATGGCGCTGGGCGCGCTGCGGCGAACTGTGGGAATGGTCCCGCAGGAGCCGACCCTGTTCACCGACACGCTCGCGCGCAACATCGCGTTCGGAAAGACCGATGCGTCGGTGGCTGAAATCAACAACGCTGCGCGCATCGCGGGACTCGAGCCGGACATCGCGGTGTTGCCCGATGGACTCGACACGATCGTCGGCGAACGTGGCATGGCGCTGTCGGGCGGGCAGAAGCAACGCGTCACGATTGCCCGGCTGCTCGCCTACAATCCCGCGATCGTCGTGCTGGACGACGCGCTGTCGAGCGTCGATACCGAAACTGAGAAGACGGTTTTGGACAGCCTCGAGAAAAGCGTACAGGGCCGCACCACCATCGTGGTTTCGCATCGCGCGTCCACGGTGCGCGACTCCGATCAGATCGTGGTGCTCGAAGACGGGGAGATTGCCGAACGCGGCACGCACGAGGAACTGATGGGTCGCCGCGGAATTTACGCAGAGCTGTTCCGTCGCCAACTACTCGAAGAGGAATTGAGCCGGTACTGAGATGCAGGTCGCCGAGGAAAAGCCGCTCGCCAGGACCTACGATGCCGCGCTGGTGCGATGGGTGTGGGGATTCATCCGTCCATACCAGGGGCTGTTTTGGCTGGCGACGCTTATGATGCCGCTGGACACGGCGTTTCTGCTCGCACAGCCATACGTCATCAAGCTCACGGTTGACGAATTTCTGTCGGGCTCGCACGGCGCACGGCCTCCGGCCTGGCTCGCGATGCTGTTTCGTGCGTCAGGCGGACATGGCCTGTTCGTGATGGGCGCCTTGTATCTGCTGCTGGTGATCGGCGAGTTCGCCGCGTTTTACGCTCAGTTTTACCTGATGATGATGGTCGCGCAGTTCAGCCTCGCGAACCTTCGGATGGCGCTGTTTCGCAAGGTCGAGCGTTTGCCGATGTCGTTCTTCGATCGCACGCCGGTCGGCAGGCTGGTCAGCCGAATGACGACCGATATCGATGCGATCAACGATATGTTCGCGGCGGGCTCGCTGACGATATTCATCGATGCGATGACGCTGGCAGGCATCGTGACGATCATGTTCAGCCTGAGCCCGCGCCTGGCGTTGTCGGCGCTGTGCGCGATTCCGCCGCTGACGCTGGTCATTTATTTTCTGAGTTCGAGATCGCGCATCGTGTACGGCCAGATACGCGACCGTCTCGCCGCGTTGAACGCCTACCTGTCCGAATCGCTGGCCGGCATGATGATAGTGCAGCTCTTCACGCGCGAACGCGAAAGCCGCCGCGAGTTCGACGCGCTCAACCGGCGTTCGCGCGACGTGCAGATGATGGCCAACGTTTACGAGGCCGCCCAATTCTCATCGGTGGAGGCGCTAAGTTCCATCACGGTCGCGGTTATACTGTGGATCGGCGGCGGCAGCGTGATTCGGCGCCTGGTGACGTTGGGCACGCTGATCGCGTTCATCCAGTACGCTCAGCAGTTTTTCATGCCGTTGCGCGAGATCTCGACCAAGTACAGCGCGCTCCAATCGGCGCTCGCGGCGGTCGAGAAAATCCACGCCCTGATGGAAGGCGAGAAGACGCTTCCAGTTCCTGTGCATCCGCAGCGGCCGGCGGTCTCGCGCGGGGCAATCGTGTTCGATCACGTCATCTTCGAATACCGTCCGGACGAACCGATACTGAAGGACCTGAGCTTCACGGTCGAGCCGGGACAGAAGATCGCGATCGTTGGGCCGACCGGCTCGGGCAAAACCACGATCATCAAGCTGCTGAATCGTTCGTACGACGTGACCGGCGGGCGAATCCTGGTTGACGGCGTCGATGTGCGCGGGTGGGACCTCGGCGCTCTTCGCCGCGAAATCGGATACGTGCAACAAGACGTGTTCCTGTTCGCCGGCGACGTGATGGAAAACATCCGGCTGTCGCGAACCGACTTGAGCGAATCCGAGGTGCGCGATGCGCTGCGGCGCGCGCAGGCTCTGCGATTCGTCGAGCGATTGCCGAGAGGACTCGCCGAGGAAATCCGCGAACGCGGCGCGAACCTGTCGGCGGGTCAGCGCCAACTGCTGTCGTTCGCGCGCGCGCTGGCGTACAACCCGCGAATCCTGGTGATGGATGAAGCGACCTCGAGCGTGGACAGCGAGACCGAGCGCCTGATCCAGCTGGCGCTGAACGAGCTGCTGGCGGAGCGCACCGCGGTCGTAATCGCGCATCGGCTATCCACCATCGAGCGCGCCGATCGGATCATGGTGCTGGGCGGAGGCGTGCTGCGCGAAAGCGGCACGCATGACGAACTGCTCGCACAGCGCGGACTCTATTACCGGCTATTCGAATTGCAGTACGCCGCAATGGCTAACAGCGACCGCCTTGTGGCGGGCTGACGCCGGCCTGGTGGACGGAGAAGTGGCTGGCACGACGCGGCGGGCGGCGCGGGGTCAGGCGGGATATCTGCTGCGGCTGGCAGCATTGGTCTTCGTGCCGATTGTGCTGGGCGGATGCTACGCGGGTTACCTCGCACGCGCCGCGTACGAGGAAGGCCGAATTTTGTGGAACCGCAAGCCGATTGACGATGCGCTCGCGCGGGGAGATCTTCCTGCGGACATTCGCGCGAAGCTGGAGACCGTGCTCGCGGTGCGCAAGTTCGCGGCCGAAGAACTCGGCCTCAATGTCGGCGGTGCGTATCAAAGCATCGCCCCCGTGGATCGAAGCGCGGTCGTGCACGTCTTGATGGCGGCGCCGCGCGACTCGCTGGAGCCGTACACATGGTGGTTCCCGATAGTAGGCCGCGTACCGTATCGCGGCTATTTCGACGAGAGCGATGCGACGGCCGAAGCGGCGGCGCTCGAAGCACAGGGGCTCGACACGATGGTGCGGCCGGCGGTTACGTTCTCGAGCCTGGGCTTTTTCAGCGACCCGCTGCTGACGAATCTGCTCAAGCTGGACCGCGTCGAGCTGGCCGGCGTGATCATCCACGAACTGTTCCATCGCACGTATTATCTGGCGGGCAACGCGATGTTCGACGAATCGGCCGCCAACTATGCCGGCAGTGCGGGTGCGGTAGCTTTTTTCGCGGCGACTGACGGTGAGTCGGCGCCCACCACAATCGCGGCGCGCGGCATCCTGGAGAGCGATTTCAGGTTCGCGCGCTTTCTGCTCCAGGAGCAGGCGCGCCTGCTCGATATCTATATGGCCAAGCCACCGAAAAACGATCTCGACAAGCGCCGCGAAGCGGCCTTCGCAGCGATCAAGGCCGACTACGCCGCGCTGGCGCCGTCGCTATCGGGACTGGAGCGCTTCGATCTCGACAAGCAGCCGCTGAACAACGCCGTGCTGGTGAACTATCTGATCTACTTTCACGATCTCGACAACTTCGCCGCGCTCGATCGGATGAATCACGGCGACTTGTGCGCGACGATCGCGCAAATCATTTCGATCGCGAAGGCGCATCCCTACGATCCTTTCTACGCCATCTGGGAGGCGACCCGCGCGGCTCCCGCGCTTTCCGGCGGCAGCTAGGTTGCGAGCGCGGCAGCGATTGCGCGCGACAGTTCCGCTTCGTGGCCGCCAAAGAAATGATCGGCGCCGGTTACGATCTCGAGTCGCGCCGAGTCACCGATTTTCGACCTAAGCGTTTTCAGCCCCGCGACGGGCGAGTATGAATCGCGATCGCCGGAAACCAGCAACACGGGCTTGGATGCGCCATCCGGAATGCGCGCATCAGCCATCGCAAGCGGCAACGCGACGGCGACTATTCGCGCGATCTCCGCGCGTGCGTATCCTGCGCTCACCGCGACCATTGCGCCGAACGAATATCCTGCCATCACGGCGCCCTCTTTGCGCACGCCGGGCTGAGCCAGGAGAAACGCCATCGCCGCGACGGCGTCATCAACTTCGCCGGGACCGGCGTCATGCTCGCCCTCGCTGGCGCCGACACCGCGAAAGTTGAATCGCAAGGTCGCGTATCCGGCTTGCCACATCGCCGCGAGGATCGCATCGACAACGTTGTTGTCCATCGAGCCGCCATAGGCCGGATGCGGGTGACAGACCACCGCGGCGGGCGCATTTGCGCATGGACTGGCGAGCAGGCCTTCCAACCTCAAATCGCCGGATCGAAAGGACACCTGAATTTCCTGCATCGCGCGCCTCTCAAAACTTAAACTGTCACTTTATATTTGCCCGGACTGTGGTTCCGTCGATCGCTGATATAATACAGTCCATCGCGATGGATGAAACTCCCCGACTTGCGGCTGACAGGATGCTGATGCGATTGGCGCGATGGCTGCGGCTGCTCGGCGCCGACGTTATTACGGACGCGTCGCTGAGCGGCGCCGAGCTTCTGAAGATCGCTCGAGCGGACAACAGAATCCTGGTGACCCGCGATAAACGCCTGCGAACCGCGCCCGACGTTTTTTTCGTCGAGGGCAACGCGATCAGAAGTCAATTGCGCGAGGCTGTCAGACGCTTCCAGCTCGACCCGCGAGTGATTGCGCTGACGAGATGCTCACGATGCAACCATGCGCTGACGCCGGTTGCACGTGAACTCGTGTCGCGGCGAGTGCCGCCCTACGTCTTTGCCGGCCACGATCGATTTGCCGAGTGCGAGGAGTGCGGCCGAATCTACTGGTCCGAGACGCATCCGGAGCGAATGCACGCGATGCTGGATTCAATCGCGTTCTGAGGTCCTGACCCGCCGCTGCGGGGTGGCTTTCCCTTTGCGTTGCATTAGGGGAGCTTTGGCGACTATAAGAATCTCGGGGATCTCAGATTCGAGTTACTGATTAGGGGCTGGGGGAAAAATGTTTAATTTCAGGGCTTTCCCATCTGCGCTCATGATTCTGCTCCTGACTCCACTGAGCGCGCACGCGGTTTCGCTGACCCTTAACGGAAGCGGCGCCGATGTGCAGACGGACAACACGCAGGCAGTCTATGCCAGCGACAGCAACGGCGTCCCGACGCTGATCACCGGAATCGGAATGCCGGCGCCCGGCGGCGGCGTCGTAACCGAAGTCGGCGTGCCGTCGATGATGCCCGATGGACGCGTGATCTTCGGCGCCGAGACGCAGCCCAAGGACACCAATATCAAGGCCCGGTGGAATATCTTCATCGGCAATGCCGATGCCGTACCGAGCCATCGCATAATCACGGCGCTCAATCCCAAGGCGTTGGTCGGCGATTGCAGGCCCGCATTCAAGGGCGACCCTTATCCCCTCGCAGACATGGACGGAAATATCGCGTTCATGTCGATAGTGCCGCACGGCCGCGATGCGCTGTTCTTTTATTCGCACGGAAACCTCACCTGCATGGCGAAGGCGGGTGACAAAACCAATGAAGGGCACGAGATCGCAGTGCTGAGCTTCGGCAGCCCGCAAATGGGCGACGACGGCCAGGTCGTGTTCACCGGGTTTCTCGGCGAGAGCGCGAAACCTGCTGGACATCATCAGGCGCTCCTGCTTGCTTCCGTTGCCCGCGGCGTTACGGAACTTGCGGTCGAAGGCGAATACGGACCCAATCACACGCTCTATCAGCGCCCGTTCGGATTGCCGGCAGCACTGCCCACTGCGCTTGGGACAATGGTCGCGTTCACGGCCAAGTCGCTCAGCGGCGCGGCGCTGTTCCTGTACAGCGGCGGTTCAATGGCGAGGATCCTGCCGACCGGCACTCTGACGAGTGCCGGTCCGGTGTCATATCTGTCGGCGGGGCGCCCAGGTTTGATGGCTGACGGAACGACCGCGGTACTCGCGGGATGCGCGCGCATACCCGCAATTTTTCGGCTGACCCGGCAGCGCCTCGATTTGCGCATTCAGCGCGGACAGCTAACTCCCTTCGGCACCGAACTGGAGTCGCTGGGCGACCCGGTGATGACGGCTTCTGGCGCTATGTTCATCGGGGCCACCGATTCCGATGATCACGAAAAGCTCTACGTGCTATCGCCTGACGACGCATTTTTCGAGGTCGGCGAATCTGAACTGATCTACCGAATCGCGATGGGCGCGCAGAAGCATCATTCGATCTTCACGGGCACGTTGACGGTGAATCAGCACGGCGACTTCGCGTATCTCGGCGGCCGGTAAGAAATGAGCATGGCATCAGGACCCTCGCAATTTATCGCGCTCACTCCCAAACTCTACGAATACCTGGTTGCGCACGGGCACAACGGCGATCCGATCCGCGCCGAATTGGCGGCTGAGACCGCAAAACTGGGGCAGATTAGCACAATGCAGATTGCCGCCGAGCAAGGCACTTTCATGGCAATCCTCGCCGCCGCGATCGGCGCGCGCTCCGCAGTCGAGGTCGGGACGTTCACCGGCTACAGCGCACTCTGCGTGGCTCGCGCGTTACCCGCCGACGGCCGGCTTCTGTGTTGCGACGTGAACGAGCAATGGACTGGCATCGGGCGTCGGTATTGGGAACGGGCGGGCGTCGCGAGCAAGATAACACTCAAGCTGGGGCCCGCGGCCGACACGCTGAAGGCGCTATCGGCTTCGCATACCTTCGACTTCGCATTTATCGACGCCGACAAGTCGAGCTACCCGATCTATTACGACGAAATTCTCAAGCGGCTGCGTCCGGGCGGACTCATCCTGATCGACAACGTGCTGTGGAAAGGCGCAATCGTCGATGAAGCGATAAAGGACGCGGACACGATGGCGCTTCGCGCGCTCAACGATTTCATCGCCAAAGACACGCGCGTCGAGGCCGTGATGCTCGGCTTCAGCGACGGCGTTACCATCGTTCGCAAGAAGTAACCGCGCGAGCCGCTGGAATCCGGCGTGAACGAACTCAACACTCGTCGTCTGATCGGCACGCCCGCCGTTCCAGGCGACTTCGCAGATCTTCGCCGCCTGCACGGCGATTCGCGCGTGATGGCGACGCTGTCCGCCGACGGCAACACTTTCAGCGAAGTGCAGACCCGTGCTTTCCTGAAACACGCCGCCGAGCATTGGAAGTTGCACGGTTTCGGACTGTGGTTCTTCCGCGAGCGGCTCGATGGCGAGTTCGTTTTCGTTGGTTACGGCGGAATCAAACACGCCGTCGTCGAGGGCCGCGACGAGATCGAGCTCGCGTATGCAGTCAGGTCCGATTACTGGGGCAAAGGAATCGCGACCGAAATTTCAATCGCGGCGCTGAAGTGGGGGTTCGACACGATGCATCTGGATCGAATCGTCGCCTTCACCTTGCCGCACAACCGGGCGTCGCGCGCCGTGATGGAGAATTGCGGGTTCACATACCAGCGCGACATCGTCCACGCCGGCCTGCCGCACGTTCTCTATATTTTGGAAGCTCGCGCCTTCACCGCCCGCTCCTGAGTGAAGCATTTCCCCTGCCGTCAGCGCCCCATCTGATCCAGCAAGTGCAGGATCACGCCGATCCCCGGGATATTCACCTCGAGTTCCTCGCCGAGCGTGCGAATCACACGGGCCCGCCGCAACGCTTCGCGATCGTAGAGCGCCTCCGGCCGTCCGCGCACTCGCTCCACTCGGACCGGCGCGATCAGATCCTCGCGCTCCCACGACGCCAACTCGCGTTCGCTGATTCCGCCGATCGAGCAGAACACGCTCCTGCTCATGAGGACCACCTTGCCGCGATCGGCGCGTCGATGCGTCGAAGTCGAGCTAGTAGTAGAAGATCGCCGCGCCATTGCGTTCAGCTCCGAGTCACTTCGACGCCATCAGTTCCGCCCGCGGATCGGCAATCCCGCGCGCCTTGAGACTATCGGCCAAATCCTGCATGAGCGCGCGCTCCTTGGCGCTCAAGTCGGTCGGGGCGAGCACCTTCAGTTCGTAGAGCAGGTCCCCCGCAGGCTCCTTGCCGCGCGCCGGCAGTCCCCGCCCGCGCAGCCGCATCACCCTTCCGGCCTGACTTCCGGGAAGAATCTTGAGCGACACGCGCCCGTCAACCGTCGGCGCGGTGATTTCGGCGCCGAGCGCCGCTTCGTAGTCCCACACCGGCAAATTGACGCGGAGGTCGCGGCCCGCAAGCGCAAACACCGGGTTCGGTTCGATTCTGACCATCAGGAAGAGATCGCCGTTCTGATCGGGACGCGGTGCGCGGCCGCCCTGCCCCTTCAAGCGCAACTGCGTGCCATCCGCCACGCCCGCCGGGATTGTGACTTCGAGCGTGCGCCGCGCCTGCACCACGCCAACCCCGCCGCAGGTCGGACAAGGCTCGGCGGAGCGAATCACGCGCGCCTTGCCCTGCTTTTCGTCGCGCGCGATCATTCCGCTGCCCCGGCAGGTGGCGCATTCGTCCTCGGCGACGAGGTCGAGCCGCCGCTTCGCGCCCTTGACCGCATCGACGAGCGGGATTCTGACTTCGGCGCGAAGATCGGGGGCGCGCGCCGGCTCGGCGCCCGCGCCGCTGGCGTCGAAATCGAAGCCGGAAAATCCGCGTGACGGACCGCCGCGGCTGCGCCCGCCGGCGCCGCGTCCGAAGCCGCTTGGTCCGCCGCCGCCGAAGAATTGCGAAAAGAAATCGCTGAAATCGCCGCCGCCGAAGTCGGCGCCCGCGCCCTCGCCCGCCGCCGATTGCTGCCGCGCGTATCGGCGCATCATCTCTTCCTGCGATACGCCGTGCTCCCAATCGGCGCCGAGTTCATCGTACTTCTTGCGCTTGTCGGCGTCGCCGATGACCTGGTAGGCCTCGTTCAGTTGCTTGAATTTGGCCTCGGCATCCTTGTTGTTGGGATTTACGTCGGGATGGAATTTGCGGGCGAGCTTGCGGTAGGCGCTCTTGATTTCCGCCTCGCCGGCTTTTCGATCGACCCCGAGAGTTTTGTAGTAGTCGCGAAATTCCATCTGGAATACTCAGTCGGAAACATTCGTAACCTCAGTTACTATACTCACTTGGCATGCTCGACTGGCAAATCAAGCATCAGGCCGCGGCGGCGCACCGGCCGCCGGGCGCTCCGTCAGCGCCGCCATCCGCGCCTCCAGCGTGCGAAGTTCCGCGTCAAGCGCCGCCTGGCGGCGCCAGATGAACATCACGTATAGGAAAATCGCAACGAAAATGATGCTATACGCGGCGAACAGGTATCCAAAATGTGCTCCCATCAACTCAACTCCATTACTTGGGGTCGGATGCCGCCACGGTCGCCAGCGCGATCCTGCCGGCCAGCTTGCTCATCCTGCTTCGGGTCCGCAACTGCGTGAATCGCAGCATCAGGAACCACGCCCACAGCAGCGTAAATGCCGTCAGCGACACCAGCAGCGTCCAGACCATCCGTGGATCCTCCAATCCATGGGTGCCCTGCTTGGTAACCAGCACCGCGGGATGGATCGTGCGCCACAGCCGCACCGACACGATAACGATCGGCACGTCCATCGCGGCGACGATTCCGATCACCGCGCCGAAGCGGGCTACCTGCGGCGTGTCATCGGCGCTGGCGCGCAGCATCAGGTAGCCGCCGTACATCAGCCACAGGATAAAAGTCATCGTCAGCCGCGAGTCCCAGGTCCACCAGGTGCCCCAAATCGGCTTGGCCCAAATCGAACCTGCGATAATCATCAGCGTGCAGAAGACCATCCCGGTTTCGGCGGCGGCGTAGCCGAGGTCGTCCCAGAGCTGATCGCCGAGCCACAGGTAAAATATCCCCGCTATCGCGACCAGCCCAAACGACGCGAACGCGACCCAGGCGAGTGGGACGTGATAATAAAATATCAACTGGGCGATTCCCATCTCGGCATCGGGGGGAACGTAGTCGAAGACCATGAACAGCGACGCCAGCATCAGGGCCAGCGTCGAGAATCCGAGCCAGTTGCGAATCGTGGGGTTGTTCATGGGGCCACCGGTGTTTTCCTTTCGTCACTCCCCGCCTACCACATGCTCGAACAGCAGGTAACCGGCGGTGACGAACAGCACGTCGAACGCGATCATGATCTTCAGCCAGTCGCCCATCGACTCGAACGGCGCGCCCGCAAGCGCGGCTGCGCTCGCCTTGACACCCGCAATCAGCGCCGGCACGAAAATCGGCACGGCGAGAATCGGCAATAGCATATCGCCGCCGCGAGTGCGTCCCGTGATTGCGGAGAGCAGCGTCGCCAGCGCGGAAAATCCGATCGCGCCCAGCACCAGAATCGGCGCCAGCCGCGCCATCGATGCGTCGAAGTCGAGATTGAAGAACAACACCATCAGGATGACCGCGCCGACCTCGGCCACCGCCATGAAGATCAACGCGGCGCAGAGTTTGGCGGCGTAGAGCGTGGAGGGATCGAGCGGGCTGAGCAGCAGACCGCGAATCGCGCCGTTGTCGCGCTCCGCGAGCAGCGCGCGATTGGCGCCCAGCATCCCCGCGAACACCATCGCTACCCACAGCGCGCCCGCCGCCGCGTCAACGCTGCGCACGCGCGCCGCGCCGAGCGCGAAGACCAGCACCACCAGCACCAGCATCGAGAGCGCGAGCAGCGCCAGCGTGCTCTCGCCGCTGCGGAGCTCGAGGCGCAGGTCCTTGCGCAAAACGGCGGCAAATCCCGACACGCTTCTATCTGCCCAACAGCGAGCGAATTCGCCCGCCGCGCCGGACCTCCTCCTTATGCGCATGCTGCATCAGGCGGCCCCGCGAGATTTCGAAGACCGCAAGCTCGACGCCGTCTATTTCGGGGATTCCATGAGTGGTTGCCAGCACGCAGGCACCGCGTTCGACAGCGCCGCGAATCAGCGCCGCGACGATTTCGGCGCCGTCATGGTCGAGCGACGCAAACGGCTCATCGAGCAGCAGCAGCGCCGGCTCGGCAAGCATCGCACGCGCCACCGAGAGGCGCTGCTCCATCCCGCGCGAGAACGCACGCACGCGGGTATCGGCAACCTCGGCCAGTCCGACCCGGCCGAGCCATTGATGGGCGCACGCGCGCGGATCGGCGAGCGAATACAGTTCAGCGTAAAATTCGAGATTCTCCCGCGCGGTCAGATTCGGGTAGAGGAAACTCTGATGCGCCATCAGGCCGATTCGGCGCCGATAGCGTGCCGCGAGTCTGCGCGTGTCCTGCCCGAAGACCAGGGCCTGGCCGTCGCTCGGTGCCTCGAGTCCGGCGAGGATTCGCAGCAGGGTGGACTTCCCGGCGCCGTTGCCGCCGATTATAAACGCGCCCGCACCCGCCAGCAGCCGCAATTGCACTTCGCGCAGGACGACCGCCGGACCGTAAGTCTTTGCCAGGCTGCGAGTCTCGACGACGGGCGCCGGCATCACTCAGTCCAGGCGGTCGCGCCGCCGATCGGCTTGATCGCGAGGCCGCATTGCGCGCAGAACTTCGAGTCGGCCGCGGCGCGCGTTCCGCATTGCGAACAGAAACGAATCTTGCGCGACGGCGACGGCGAGGATTGCGGCGGCTGTGGCGGTTCCGCGTGCACGACGGGCGTCGGCACGGCGTCGGTGCGGCGCACTGGCGCTGCGGGTCGGCGCGGCGCCTGCGTCAAAGGTGCAGAGGAAGGTTTCTTCGGGTTTGCGGCCTTGTCGGTCTGGAGGTGGAAATTCTCGACCGCGGCCATCGCGGTCAGCGCCCGATCCTCAAGCGCCTTGTGCATCGATTCGTAGTCCACGTCAGACAGCTTGCCCATCTCGCGATCGAACTCGAGTTCGTGAAGACCCTGCACCGCCAGCCCGCGATCATGCTCGTCGCGCTCAACTTGAATCTCGCCCGCCGACTTGGCGCGCGCTCCGATTAGCCCGATGCCCAGTGGAGCCGCCACGAACAGCGCGACTCCAGCGACAATCAGCGCGGCGGCAAGAATGAACACCGCTTATCTGCGCTCCTTGAGTTCGTTTTCGAGTCTGCGCCTGAGTTCGGGATCGAATGACGACGGCTCCCCGGCCGGTTTCGAGCCCGACGGCGCAGACGGCGGATTGGAGCGCCATCGCCCGACCAGGAGCACCATCAAGCCGCCGCCGAGTACGAGCGCGATAAAGGGCATCGTCCAGGCGAGCAGATTGAAGCCCTCAGCGGTCGGTGCGGACAGGACTTTCTCGCCGTACTTGTGGCGATAGAAGGCGATTATCTGCGCACGGTTCATCCCTTTGCGGATCATGCCGTCTATCTCGGCGCGCATCGGCACTGAAAAGCCGCAGGTCGGCATATTGCAGTTGGCGACGGTGAGGCCGCATCCGCATTGACAGGTCAATCCTTCGGAAACCTGCGCGTTGGTTGGGCGTTCCGCGGCAAATGTTTCACGTGAAACGTTTTTTAGTTCAGGAGAAAGAAAAACGAAGAGCGCGACGACGATGAACGCGAGCCGCGGCGACGATGCGAATGCGAATTGCGAACGCACAGATTCAATCACCCCCGGGGGCGGCCAAGTCGGCGAGTTCGCGGTCGGCGCTGGACGAGCGGCTCAGCACGGTCGCGATTGCGGCACGCTCGCGCACGTTGGGCCACATCACAATCACGGTGCCGAGCACCATCAGCAGGCCGCCAGCCCACAGCCAGAAGACCAGGGGCGTCAAAAACACTTCGAAGGTCGCGGTCTGACCGCTGTCGTCGATTCCGGCCAGTACAACATAGAGGTCGTTTAGGGGAGTCGAGCGGATTGCGACCAAGGTCGCGGGCTGCTGCGCCCGTATGTAGAAAAGCTTGGCTGGCGTCATCACGGTGATTTCGCGGCCGTCAGGGCCCAGCACCTCGACGCGTGCGGTTGCGCTCGCGAGATGAGGCGTGTCCACCTCCGAGAAACCCAGGAAGCGCAGCGTGTACGAACCAATCGTAAAGCTGTCGCCCGCGTGCACGCTCTTTTTCACTTCGGTGCGGAAGAACGACGAGCCGACGATTCCGATGAACGCGACGATCACGCCGACGTGGATCACGTAGCCGCCGTAGCGGCGGTTGTTCTTGGCAACGAGATTGACCAGCGCTTTGGCGCGCGGCTCGGCCAGCAGGTGGCGGCGCGCGTTCATCCCGCGGCGAAACTCGACGAGTACGGTGCCCATCACGAACGCGGCCAATGAGAAGGCGGTCAGCACGTACCATTGGCGCAACCCGCAAGCGGCGCCGATGATCCCGGTCGCGACGCCAATCGCGACGGGCGCGGCGAAACTGCGCACCAGATTGTCAGCGGTCGTGCGCCGCCACGCGATCAGCGGCCCGATGCCCGTCAGGAACACCAGCCCGAGCGCCAGCGGTGCGTTGACGCGATTGAAGAACGGCGGTCCGACGGTAATCTTCACGCCACGCACCGCCTCCGACAGCACGGGGAAGATGGTGCCCCAGAAAACGGCGAACGTGATCCCGACCAGGATGAGGTTGTTGAACAAAAATGCGGCCTCGCGCGACAAATAGGACTCAAATTCGGCGGGACTGCGCAATTGCTTCGAGCGGAAGATTAAAAGTGCGGTGTAGGCGACCGTCACCGCTATCAGGAAGCTGAGGAAGTATGGACCGAGGCCGGATTGGGTGAACGAATGCACCGACGAGATGACGCCGCTGCGCGTGATGAAAGTGCCGAACAGCGTGAGTCCGAATGCGAGCCCAATCAGCGACAGGTTCCAGACCTTCAGCATGTCCTTGCGTTCCTGGATCATCACCGAATGCAGGTACGCGGTCATCACGAGCCACGGCATGAAGGCCGCGTTCTCGACCGGGTCCCAGGCCCAGTAACCGCCCCAGCCGAGAACCTCGTAGGCCCAGCGGGCGCCGAACAGGTTGCCAAGAGTCAGAAAGAACCAGGAAAAAATCGCCCAGCGGCGCGTCGAGCGAATCCATCCGTCGTCGAGTTTGCCGGTGATGAGCGCGGCGGCGCCGAATGCAAACGGAACCGATGCGCTGACGTAGCCGATGTAGAGAGACGGCGGATGTATCGCCATCCAATAGTTCTGCAACAATGGATTGAGGTCGGAGCCTTCGGCGGGAATCGCCGGGAGCAGATCGAACGGACGGGTGACGAAATTGAGCATCCACAGAAAGAAAATCGCGACGCCGGCAAGCACGGCCAGCGCGTAGGGCGCGGTGTCGGGATTGCGGCGGCGATTCTGGAACGCGGCTACCGACGTGAAGATCGCCAGCAACCAGGTCCAGAGCAGCAGCGAGCCCTGCTGCCCGGCCCACAGTGCGGTGATTTTGTAAGCGGTCGGGAGCGTGCTGCTGGAATATGAGGCGGCGTACTCGAGCGAGAAGTCGCTGCGCAGCAGCGCCACCCACAGCACGACGACCGCAATCGTGACCATCGCGCACATCGACCAAATCGCGTGACGCGCGCTGACGACGAAGTCGGGCGCATTGCGGCGCATGCCGTAGATATTCGCGACGATGGAATAGACGGCGAGAATCAGCGCGATCGCGAGCGCGAGGTTACCAAGTTGCGGCATCAGTAAAATCCGCCGTTATTGTGATTGTTTGGGCTTGTATTTGGAAGCGCAACTGGTCAGCACCTGCGTCGCGGTGATAACGCCGCCCGCGCCGAGCTTGCCCTCGACGATAACGTCGCGGCCGGGCGCGAACATGTCGGGCTTGGGCTCGCCGGCGGCTACGACGCGGAACGAGACGGGCTCGGTCGCTACGACAGGTTTGATGGGCGCGCCGGCAGCATCGAGGTCGGGAATCGGCACGATTTCAAATTTCAGGGTCAGCGTGTTCGGGTCCCAGTTGACCGTGCCGGGCTTGACGCGGCCTGCAACCCGCAGCGCCTGTGCGCCAAGCTCGCTTTGGCGCGCGGCCACTTCAGTGACGGTCAGGTAGTATTCCGAGGTGGTGCGCATCGCATTGCCGATAAGGTAGCCGATCGCCAGGATGATCAGTCCCGCGCCGATGAAAAATCGTGGACGTATGTTCATTTTTTGGTTGCCCGGCCTCGTCATGATTGTCGCAGGGGTCGGATGCGCAGGCAATCGCCACGAAGCAGGGAGAGAAGAGCAGAACCGGATGCGAAACACCCACACTGGGTTTCGTTTTCGTTGCTTCTTGTGTGATTCAGACGGGAGGTCTGAAACCTGCGTAAGGTTTCAGTTCTGGATTCCCATCTGCCTTCCACACCCCACACGCGCAGCGCAACGCCCGGTAGGAATCTGTGAAGCAGGCCACTTCCGATACGGCTGTTATAGTCCACTAATTGGCGTTCATGCCGCTTCGCCCGCGATGTCCTGTTCCCGTGTTATCTCCGGCGTTCTGTAAAGACCGAAAAAAGTCTTGAGTGCGGCGATCACGAGCGGGACGACACCGACAAAGATGAAGATTAGATCGCCGGGAAGCCGCGCCCATTCAAGCGCGTGCATCAGCGGGCTGTGTCCGAACGCGGGACTACGCGCGTGCCAGTATCCGTTTTGCAGCACGTCATAGAGCTGGAGAACGCCGCCGGGGAAAAGATTGCTCACGACCATCATCGCCAGCCCGACGTTCAGCCCCCAGAACGAGACGCGGATGTATTTTTCCGTATCACGCCATCGCTCATCGGGCGTCACCTGCCGGAATGCGAAGACCATAAGAGCAATCGCAAGCATCCCGAATACGCCCATGAATGCCGCGTGCGCATGATTGGGCGTGAGCATCGTCCCGACCTCGAAGTAGCTCACGATCGGCATATTGATGAGGAAACCGAACACACCAGCGCCGACGAAATTCCAGACTCCCACCGCCATCAGGAAGTAAAACGTCCATCGATGCGGCACGGAAATATCCTCGCCGCAGATATCGCATTGCCCCCGCGTCAGCGCGACGAAATCCCACGCGTCGAGCGTAAGCAGCGTGAGCGGCACGACCTCCATCGCTGAGAAGACGGCGCTGAGCGACATCGTGAGCTGCGCCTGGCCGGTGAAGTACCAATGATGTCCCGTGCCGATAATCCCGCTGCCGAGGTAGAGCAGCGCGTCAAGATAGACGACGCGTGACGCGGTTATGCTGGAGACGATCCCCAGCTGGTAGAAGATGATCGCGACCGCGCAGGTCACGAACAGCTCGAGAAAGTTCTCTACCCAGAGATGGATGACCCAGAATCGCCACAGGTCGACGACGGTGAAGTTCGACGCGGTGTTGTAAAAGAACGCGGGCACGTAAAAGACCGGGATCGCGATCGCCGCGGCCATGAACAGCGCAGAGAGTTCGCTCGATTCGTGGCCGCGCAGCCGCGGTGCGATCGCGCGGTACAGGAGCACGACCCACAGCACCAGACCGGCCGCGAGCATCATCTGCCACGCGCGCCCGAGGTCCAGGTATTCCCATCCCTGGTCACCGAACCAGCTCCACAGCCGCCCCATCCACTGATGAACTCCGGCGAATTCGCCAAGCAGGCTCCCAACGACGATCAGCACGAGCGCGACAAACAGCACGTTTACCCACAGGGTCTGCGCGCGCGGCTCATTTTCTCCAATCGCTGGCGCCAGGAACAGTCCACCCGCGACGTACGATGCGGCGATCCAGAAAATCGCGAGCTGCAGATGCCACGTGCGCAGGATCTGGCTCGGCAGAATCGCGGAGAGATCGAATCCGTAAAAGCTGCCGGCGCTGGCGCGGTAATGCGCTGTGCCGCCACCGACAAGCGCCTGCGCCAGGAAGAGCAGCGCGACGACGGTGAAGTACTTGATCGTCGCCCGCTGGCTGGGCGTCGCCACGCCGGGGAGCATCTTCGGATGCACATGCCCGCGCCGCCGGCGCCATCCAAGGAAGTCGAACCGCCCGAACGCGAACAGCACCGCGGCCGTCGCCCCGAGCAGCGTGATCAAGCTCAGTGCGCTCCATAGCACAGCGCCGCTCGTCGGTACGTTGCCGACCGCGGGATCATAGGGAAAATTGTTCGTGTACGAGTAATTGCGCCCGGGCCGATCCGTGACCGAAGCCCACGCCGTCCATGCGAAGAATGACGTCAGTTCGCGAAGTTGCGCAGGGTCTCCGATGTAATTGCGCGGAAGGCCGCCATTGTTTTCAGGATCCTTGAAGTATTTCGTCCATAGGCCGATCTGCCGCTGGAAGGACGCGGCCTCGGCCTCCGTGAAGGTGAGAGTCTTCGAGATCGGGTCGTAGCGATTCTGTTTGAGTAGTTGCGCGACTTCCGCGTTGACGATCAATCGCTGGCCGGGCCGCAGCGCCGCCGCCATGACGAAGCCGTGGCGCTGTGCGACGGTCTCTTCAGCGTCGAGCGCGAGCGTGTGCAGATACTCAGCGGAGAAATCGGGTCCGATATACGCGCCGTGTCCCCAGATCGTGCCGTTCTCCATCAGGCCGTAGCGGAGAAAGACCTGTTGGCCGGCCGTGATATCGCGGTCGGTGAACAGTACAGCCCCGTCCGGGCCAACGACGCGTTCGGGAATCGGCGGCGCGCCGGAATAGGTCAGCTTCGTGAGCCATCCGAGTACGCAAAAGCACGCAACGATCATAACAATCGCTGAACGCCGCCACCACGGCGAAAGAATCTCGATCTCATCCATTGGTGATCCCCTGTCCCTTCTCAAGACTTGATTCGCGCGGATTCATTGGTGATTTCGATCGGCTGCGGCTGGCCTGCGTTCATGGCGTTTCCTGCTTTTATTAAGACGGGAAGTCTGAAACCTCACGCAGCTTTCATTTCCTGGTCGGCGCTCGTTTTCTTCCCGGCAAGGGTGCACGGGCTGGCTGCTGCTAATCTTCGGACGATTCGGAATCGGCTTGCGGGTCGTTGGGGCCGAAGGCGACGCCGCGCTTCGAGGCGCGGATGAAATCGACCATCTCGATTACTTCGGGCGCAAGATCGCCGGACTTTTCGAGGCGCTCGATTGCGAGTTTGAGATTCTGGCGCGCGCCGAAGAGCGTTGTGAAAGCGTGCCGGAGCGCATGAATCGACTTCGACGAAATTCCCGCGCGCTTGAGTCCAACGACATTGATCCCGCGCAGGATATGGGTGCCGTCCATGATGCAGAACGGCGGCACGTCGCGACTGGTACGCGACAGACCTCGCATCATCGCCAGGCGCCCGATGCGCGTGTACTGATGCACGACGCAGTTGCCCGAGACGAGCGCGCGGTCGCCGAGCTCGACCCAGCCAGCGAGCAGCGCGCCGCCGGCAATGATGGTCGAGTTACCGATTCGGCAATCGTGCGCGACGTGCGCATTCTGCATCATGAAGTTGTCGTCGCCCATGATTGTGACGTCGCCGCGCTCGCTGCCGCGATGGACGCTGGAAAATTCGCGGAAGATGTTTCGATCGCCGATTTTCACCGAGCGTGCGACGCCGGTGAAGGTCAGGTCCTGCGGCTCGTCGCCGATTACCGCGCCCGGATGAAGCACGTTGTCGGCGCCGAGTTCCGTGATGCCGAGAATCGTGACGTGACCGATTAGACGGGTGCGCGCACCGACGCGGATTTTTCCGTCGAGCAGGCACAACGGACCGACCTCGACGCCGGCGGCCAGCTCGACCTCGGCGCCTACCACCGAAGTCGGATGAATCCGCGCCGCCGCGTCACGCGTCAATTGAGGAGCCTGCGCTTTTTCAGATCGTCGTGATGCTCGTTGTCGGCGGCCTTCGAGCCCTCCACCTTGTAATCGCCCGAAGCCCACGTGCCCAGATCGATCATCTGGCATCGCTCAGAGCAGAACGGCCGAAAGCGATTTCGGGGCGACAGGTCAGCGGGCTTTTTGCAGATGGGACACGTCATCGTGAGCTACCGGGGCGTTTAAGAAAATTGTCAGATGAACGCGCGCTGCGCAACGAGGGGCGGCAAGTGGCGGGCGAAGCGGTCACCGGTAGGAATGGATCGGCTGGGTTACGGGACGGAGAACCAGATCACCGCAAGCGGCGGCATCTGGATCGCGATCGAATGCG
>OCZT010000656.1_pt1 | contig 34680 bp, 32 predicted proteins | sample 1539031 | NCBI WGS metagenome assembly OCZT01 (sample SAMEA3539308, study PRJEB22396) | soil metagenome | biome: tundra; feature: field; material: soil | place: USA | collected 2010-05 | depth 0.15 m | reverse complement strand
CCGGGCCATCGGGTCATGCCGGCGGCGATGGTGCGGGCAGCGGGCCGCCCGCTCCGCCACCGCCCGCCTGAGCCGGTCCGGCTTCCGCTAGCCTTCCTCCGCGAGATGAGCGAGCAGGTCACCGTCTACGTCCGGGCCGGAGATCCCACCTGCGCCGCGGCGCTCCAGTACCTCGCTCAGCGGGGCGTGGAGCACCGAGTGCGGGACATCCTCACCGACCCGTCGGCCAGCGCCATCCTGCTGGCGCGCCTGGGCAGGGTCACCGTCCCGGCCTTCCAGATCGGCGAGCGCCTGGTGGTCGGATTCGATCCCATCCAGCTCAGCCGCTTGCTCCCCCACGAGGGGGACGCCGGGCCGGGCGTCAGCTTCGGTGCCGGGGTGCGCACGGTGACGGCCGGGATCGCCGCCGCCCACGGGCTGCCGGCCGCCTACGGCGTCGAGGTCGGCCCGGTACGGGACGGGTCCCCGGCCGCGGTCGCGGGCGTCCGCCCCGGGGACGTCATCACCGCCATCGGCGCGTACACCCTCACCGGCGGCGAGTCCCAGTTCCGGACTGCGGTGTCAGCCCGGCACCCGGGCGACTCCATGGCGATCACCATCTGGCGAGAGGGCGTGTCGGAGGAGCTGGCGGTGCAGTTCCCGGCCGAGCCCGAGCCCGAGCCGGCCCCATCGGCCTAGAGCGACGTCACCAACCTGGGGGGGGTTCGGAGCGGTTGAGCAGCCGAATGAAGTCCTCCGCCCGGGCGACCGCCTCCCAGCGGCGGCTGAAGAAGTCCTGGCAGATCATCCGACCGTCGGCCACGCCGGTCACCGTCACCGCCCACTGGTTGAGCGCCTTGGCGACCTCGACCTCGTAGGTCGCGGCGTCATTCCGCACCACCAGCCCGCTGGGGGCCGGCCGGCGCTGAGTTCGTTCGTTGGGGTGGGGGGACGCCATGGCCATCACAATTACCTCCACGGTCGATCGGGAGACCCGCAACCCGGGCAGCGAGACCTCGGTGCTCTTGGGAATCAGGGGAGCGACACCGAGCAGCGCAGCCTGCTGGGTACCGGAGATCCCGCACAGGTTATTCTCGCGCATTCTCGCGGTAGAGAGAAGCCCGGCAACAACGGCAATGCGAGCCGGCCCGGGACGTGACCGCGGAATCAGACGTCGAGATGAAGCTGCTCTGATTGTGCCACAACCGGGCCGGGCGCCTGCTGCCTCGACCCTTCCGCGGCCGGCGGAGCCGGCGGCTCCGCGGCACCCCTCACCCAGCCCGGGAGGTCCCCGTCCCGCTCCGCCATCCGCCGCAGGATCGGCTCGGGAGGGCGGGGCGTGCGGACGCCGAGAAGGTTGGCCATGTCGAAGCCGTTGACCACCGCGTAGTTGCTCCGGTTGTTGTTCATCAGCACATGCACGGGGATGCCGCGGTCCGCGGCGGCCTGGATCGCCGGCACCCACTGCTCCAGCTCAGACGGCTGATAGAGGTAGTCGAAGCGCTCGCCGGTCGTCGCCACCTTGCCGTACCAGGTCTGGTAGTTGCGGCCGTGGAAGCGCACCAGGACCAGCCGGTCGGAGGTGACGGCCAGATGGGGCGGCGCGGTCCCGCTCCCCAGCTGGGGGGCGTCGACGCCCACCAGGGTGCAATCCAGCTCTCGCAGCAGGTCCTCGGTCTCGGCGAGCCGCTCCCCCTCGAACCAGGAGCGGTGGCGGAACTCGACGGCGATGACGTCGCCGGGGTGCCGGTCGCGGGCGCGCAGGAGGGCCTCGCGCCCCGCCGGGCCGCTCACCACCCAGGGTGGGTACTGGTAGTGGATCGCACCCAGTTTCCCGGACTGGCGCAGCGGTGCCAGCGCTTCGAGGAAGGCGCGCTCCTCATCGTCGGTGGGAGGCCGGGGCCGGCCCTGCTCGCGCTCGTGGCCGGTCAGGCTCCGGTAGGCCTTGATGTTGAAGAGGAAGTCATCCGGGGTACGGGCCACCCAGTCGGCCACGCGGTCCGGGGTCGGGATCCCGTAGAAGCTGGAGTCGATCTCGACCAGCGGGAAGTACCGCGCGTAGAAGGCGAGACGCTCGCGCTGCCGCCGGCCACGGAGCTCGTCGGGGTAGAACTCCTCGTGGTCGACCCAATTGCAGGTGCCGACCAGGATCGGGGGCTGCCCCCGCAGTTCCTCCATCCCCTCGAACACTAGTGACCCCGCGCCTCTCGGGCGAGGCGACGATCGGATTCTGGCCGCTGCGTCCCAATCCGAGCCGCCCGACTGGCCATGGCGACGACCCGGCGCGTCCATCGGCGATCATGAGCTGGATGAGCGCCGCCGCTCCCCCGCTGGCCCGACGTCCCACCGACCTCCTCCACCTCGCCACCGCCGCGGCCGAGGCGGGAGGGCGGGTGATCACCGCCGCGCGCGCCGCCGGCCTTCGCGCCGTCCCCGAATCCAAGGGCCGGGGCGACTGGGTGACGAGCGTCGACCGCGACGCCGAGGCCGCGGCGACGGCCATCCTGCGCACCGCCACTCCCGAGATCCCCATCCTCGCCGAGGAGGCCGGAGGCTCCTGGGCCGATCGCTTCTGGGTGGTGGACCCCCTCGACGGGACCACCAACTTCGTGCTCGGGTTCCCCATGGTGGGGGTGAGCATCGCCCTCGTCGAGGCGGGCCAGCCGACCGTCGGGGTGGTCAGCGCTCCGGAGCTGGGCAGCCGGTGGGTTGCGATGCGGGGGGCCGGTGCCTTTGATCGTGCCGGTCGCCGCCTGAACCTGACCGAGAGCCCGGCGGCCGGGGTGACCGCCACCGGATTCCCCTTCCGTCATCCGGAGTGGCATGTGCGCTACCTGGCGGTCATGAACGCTGCCCTCGGCGAGTTCGAGGACCTCCGCCGGGTGGGAGCCGCCTCCCTCGACCTGGCCTACTGCGCGGCCGGGGTGTGGAGTGGTTTCTTTGAGCTCGGGCTCGGGCTCTGGGACATCGCTGCCGGCGCACTTCTCGTCCGCGAGGCGGGGGGCGTGGTCACCGACTGGGCCGGCGACGAGACCGCCGTCTTCCGGAGCGGCGACATCCTGGCCGGCGGCCCTATCTGGCATCAGCGCATGCTGCAGCTGGTCCGCCAGGTGGAGGGAAGGTGAGAGTCCGTAACCTGCGCCGCCTCCTCCGATTCCACCTTCACGTGCCATGAGGGAGATCTGCCTCCGTGACCGCTGAGCGCCTCGCGAGCGCCACTTCCCGCAGCACCGCTGCGCCCGGCGGCCTGCTCGCAGGCCGGCGCATCCTGGTGACCGGCGTGCTCACCCCCAAGAGCATCGCCTACGCGATCGCCGATGCCTGTCTCGACCACGGGGCGGAGGTGATCCTCACGTCGTTCGGACGGGCTATGAGCCTCACCGAGCGCAGCGCCCGCCGCCTTGGCCTCGAGGGACCGGTGCTGGAGATGGACGCCTCCCAGCCCGACCAGGTGGCGGCCGTCGCCTCGGCCCTGCGCGAGACCTGGGGCGGGCTGGACGGTGCCGTCCACGCCATCGGCTACGCGCCCGAGGATGCTCTCGGCGGCAAGTTCATGACCACGCCCTGGGAGTCCGTCGCCATCGCGATGCAGGTCTCCGCCTTCAGCCTCAAGACGATGGCCGCCGAGCTCGCCCCCCTCATGCCCGACCGGGGAGGCTCCCTGGTCACCCTCACCTTCGACGCCACCGTGGCCTGGCCGCTCTACGACTGGATGGGCCCCACCAAGGCGGCCCTCGAGTCGATCGTCCGCTACCTCGCCCGCGACCTCGGCACCCGGCGCATCCGGGTCAACTCACTGGCCGCGGGCCCCCTGGAGACGATCGCCGCCAGGGCCGTCTCGTCCTTCCAGGGACTAAAGGACGCGTGGGGTCATGTGGCACCGCTCAAATGGGACAGCACGGACGCCACCCCGGTCGCGGACGCGGCCGTCTTCCTGCTCAGCGACCTCTCCCGGGCAGTGACCGGGGAGATGCTGCACGTGGACGGTGGCTTCCACAGCCAGGGGGGAGCCCCGGCGCAGCTCCGCCTGCAGGAGGGGCCGGGCGAGTGAGCGCGGAGCAGGGCGGCCGGGTGCGGGTCGCCGTCACCGGTCTCGGTGCGGTCACACCCCTCGGTCTCGATGTCGAGTCGAGCTGGGTTGCCTGCCGAGGTGGCCGCTCGGGGGTCGTCCCGATCTCGCTGTGCGAGGCATCGGACCTCTCCACCCGGATCGCCGGTGAGGTCAAGGGCTTCGATCCAGCCGACCACCTCGGGCTCAAGGAGGCTCGCCGAACCTCGCGCTGCGTCGCCCTCGGCGTCGCGGCGGCCCGCGCCGCCGTCACCGACTCCGGGCTGGACGTGGGCTCGATCGGCGACGACGTCGGGGTGCTGGTCGCCTCCGGTATCGGTGGGCTGGAGTGGCTGGAGAACGCGGTCGTACGGCTCAACGCGATGGGGCCGCGGCGGGTCTCGCCGTTCACCATCCCGGCGATGATCCCGGACATGACCGCGGGCCGGGTGGCGATCGAGTTCGGCGCTCGCGGGCCCAACTTCGCCGCGGTGTCGGCCTGCGCCTCCTCGGGCAACGCCATCGGCGAGGCGGCCGAATGGATCCGGCGAGGCGACGCGGTGGCGGTGATCGCCGGCGGCACCGAGGCGGCGATCTGCCGGATCGGGATCGCCACCTTCAACGCCATGCAGGCGATGTCCACCCGCAACGATGAGCCCGAGAGGGCGTCTCGGCCCTTCGACAAGGACCGCGATGGGTTCGTGATGGGCGAGGGCGCCGGGATTCTCATCCTCGAGGAGTACGAGCACGCCCGCCGCCGCGGCACCCGCATCTACGCCGAGGTGGTCGGCTACGGCGCCACCGACGACGCCATCGACGTGGTGCAGCCCGACCCGGCGGGCACCGGCGCCTGCCGCAGCGTCCGGCGCGCCCTGCACCGCGCCGGCGTGGAGCCCGACCAGGTCGACTACGTGAACGCCCACGGGACCTCCACGCAGCTCAACGACGCCGCGGAGACCCGGGCCGTCAAGGCTGCTCTCGGGCCGAGGGCGGCCACCGTTCCGATCAGCTCCACCAAGTCGATGACCGGCCACCTGCTGGGCGCGGCCGGTGGCGTGGAGGCGATCTTCTCGATCCTGGCGATCCGCGACAACTTCGTCCCGCCGACGATCAACCTGGACGAGCCCGACCCCGAGTGCGACCTCGACTACGTGCCCAACGTCGGGCGGAGCGCACGCGTGGATCTGGCGATCAGCACCAGCTTCGGCTTCGGCGGGCACAACGCCTGCCTCGCCTTTGCCCGGGTGGACGCCTAGCGGCTCACCGGGGTCACGAGTCCGTCACCGGCGCATGTCGCGGCCCGAGACGGGAGCGCTCCGCCCATATCCTGACCGGCAGCCGTGATCACATCTGATCTGTCGTGACCGGGCGTCCCCGGCTGATCTGCTGGCTGCTCGCCGGTCTGGGAGTGCTGGTGCTCGTCACCTACGTGCACGACTGGGCTCTGGTGGCCCCCCAGACCTCGCTCACCCGGACCAGCGACTTTGCGGGCACCTACGTCGCCGCGACCCTCTGGCGCGAGGGACGGGGGAGCCAGATCTACGACCTTCCGGTCGAGGAGCAGGCGTTGCGGGATACGGGGGCCCCGGCCGACCACTCGGACATCCCCTTCGAGAACCCGCCGTCGGGGCTGCTGCTGGCGCTCCCCACCACACTGGTCGACGGCGGTGCGGCGTGGGCACTCTGGTCCTGGCTCCAGCTCCTCCTGGTGGCGGCGGCGGTCGCGCTCGCCGCGCGCGCGGCGCCCTGGCCAGCCCGCGCCGGTCCACTGCGGGTCGCTGCCTGCCTGGTGGCGGTGGCGGGGACGGGAACCGGCCTCCTCTTCTTGGAGGGGCAGTGGGACGGGTTCGCGGTCCTGGGCCTCGCTGCCGCGTACTGGATGTGGCGGCGGGATCGGAGCTTCGCGGCGGGGCTCCTGGTGGCGCTCGGGATCGGGATCGCCAAACCCCACCTGGCCCTCGGGCTGGCGGCCTTCGTCATCGGGCGGAGGGACTGGCGGGCTCTTGCCGGGGCGCTGACCGGCGCTGCCGCGCTCCTCCTGGCGAGCGTCGCCGCCGTGGGGGTCGGCGGAGTCGAGAGCTACGTCGGGGCCCTGCTCCAGCCCTCCAACAGCCCGGTGCGCGAGATGCTCGGCTTCAGCGGCCTCTTCGGATCCTCCCTGGGGCCGGGGCGGCTCACCGACCTGCTCACCATCGCCGGCGGGGCCGCCGCCATGGTGGCCGCATTCTGGGTGGGAGCAAGGTCACGTCTCCGGCCTGCGCTGCTGGAGCCGGCGCTCTTCGCCGCCACGGCGCTCTCCCTGCTCGCCTCCCCTCACCTGCTCGGCCACGACCTCACTCTGCTCGCCCCGGTCCTGGTGGCGCTGCTCGGATGGCTGGCGGTGCGGGCCCATGACTGGCCGGATCCCGCGAGCGCGGCCCTTCTCGGCGGCTGGATCGTCCTCTCGGCTCTGGCTCTCGTCGACCTGGCCGGGCAGCAGGCCGCCGGAGCGGGCATCCGGCTGGTCCCCCTGGCCCTGATCTGCCTCGGCTTCGGGACCGCCGCCGCCGTCATCCGGGACTCCGGGGGGCTCCCGAGCGGGGCGGGCGCGGTGGCCGGCGGGGGGTGAGGTCTGCCTCCCCCCCGGGTCTCGCGCAGGCCATGGAACCGCTTCTTGACGCGGATATGCGATCCCGGCCGGCGCCTTCCGAACGTGAAGGAGCGCGATGTCAATTTGTCACAGGGGGGACGGGATACCGTCATCGGGGGGGTCGCGAGTAGTGCATATGCTCTATTCGATGCTCAAGCCCACCGCTCTGGTCAAGCCCGTCTCTCGGCCTGCCGGCTCGGCGGCGCTCCGGCTGGCGGTCACGGTGGCGTTGGCGGCTCTGGCCACCGTGGGCCTGGGCGTGGTCGCCATCTTCTCCGGCGCTTCTACGGGCGGACGGGCTGTGCCGGCCAGCCTGGTGGTTGCCGGCACCGCGGTCCTGGCTGCTGTCCAGGTGGTGTTGAGCCTCTACCTCTACCGGGCCCGGACCGACCTGGCCCGGCGCCATGCCGAGATCGAGGGCATGGCGAGCGTCGACGCTCTGACCGGGGCAGCCAACCGGCGAGCCTTCGAGTGTGAGCTGGAGCGCCACGTCCGGCCCGGGGCCGAGCTGGCCCTCCTCCTGATCGATCTCGACAACCTCAAGTCCATCAACGACTCGGTGGGTCACAGCGTCGGCGACGAGGTGCTTCGCGGCACCGTTCAGCGCATCCAGAGCTGCCTGCGCACCACCGACGTCGTCTCCCGGCTGAGCGGCGACGAGTTCGCAGTGTTGCTGCCACGGGCGGGAGATCGCGACGATCTTGAGGTGATCGCCCGGCGCATCGTCGAGGCCGTGCAGCGGCCGTACCCCGCCGAGCTGCTCAGCTGCACGATCAGCGCCAGCGTGGGGGTGGTCATGATGGAGGGCGAGGCCGGCCCTGGGGAGCTGCTGCGCAACGCCGACGTCGCCCTCATGTGCGCAAAGCGGCAGGGCAAGAGCCGGTACGTCCTCTACCGTGCCGAGATCCACTCCAGCGAGGTCGAGCGCATCGCCTTCGAGCGAGATCTGCGCACGGCTCTGGAGCGGGACCAATTCATCCTCCACTACCAGCCGATCGTGGACTCGAAGAACCGGCGCATCCTGGGCGTCGAGGCCCTGGTGCGGTGGCAGCATCCCGAGCGCGGCCTGGTGCCGCCGCTGGACTTCATCCCGCTCGCCGAGGAGACGGGCCTGATCGTCCCGCTGGGCGCGTGGGTGCTGCGCGAAGCATGCATCCAGACCCAGAAGTGGCGGACCAACTACCCCAAACTCTTCAAGGACTTCCTGCTGAGCGTCAACGTGTCGGCGCGCCAGCTCTTCGGCACCCAGCTCCAGAACGACGTGGTCGCGGCCCTCAACGAGTCGGGACTGGACCCCCGCCACCTGGTGCTGGAGATCGTCGAATCCCAGGTCATGACCGACGTCCACGCGGCGCTCCGGCAGTTCGCGGCTCTGAAGGAGATCGGGGTCCGCATCGCCATCGACGACTTCGGCACCGGCTATTCCTCGCTCGGCTACCTCCAGGACCTCCCCGTCGACTTCCTCAAGCTGGACAAGAGCTTCACCGACAACATTGCGGAGTCGGTGAAGAGCCAGGAGCTGATGCGGACCGTGGCCCAGCTCAGCCGGGCCCTCTCCATCGCCACCGTGGCCGAAGGTGTCGAGACGCTGGAGCAGGCCGACGTGCTGAACACCCTCGACGTCAACCTCTGCCAGGGTTTCTACTTCGCCCGCCCGATCGACGCCGCGAGCCTCTCGCGCATGCTGAAGCGCGTGCGCCACTTGCCCGAAGCCGTGCCTGCGGCGCGCGGGTTGGCACGGGCGGCCGGCGGCCGCCGGATCAACGTCCCGGTGCCCAACCTGCTGGCCCGGGTTGCCGCCCCGCACTTGTCCAATTAGAGCCCGGCGGGTCAGTCGCCCGCGCGCCCGGTCGGTGCGTCGCTGACCGGCCGCGCCCCCGCCGGAGTCGGGTACGCACCGGCATGGGAGTGGGTGCGCAGGCTCTTGGCGCTGCCCCGGCTGGCCGAGAGGATGGCGGCCACCGCCATCAGGACCATCGACCCGTAGAAGGCCGAATGCAGCCCGCTGGCGAAGGCCGTGGCGAGCTGGCCGTGCAGGGAGGTGGAGCCCACGAAGATGGCGAAGGCGAGCTGGCGGGGGATGCTCCGCGAGGCGAGGACGATGGCCATCGAGAACGAGAACACCATGCCCACGTTGGCGAAGGTGCGCAGCATCCCCGACGAGATGCCAAAGAGCTGGGGCGGTGACGCCTTCATCACCGCAGATGTGTTGGCGGGGAAGAACGAGCTGGCACCCAGGCCGTTGACCAGGCTGCCGACGACAACCACCCAGAGTCCGGTGTCCGCCGTGAGCTGTGCGTAGATGAAGAGCGCGATCACCTGGACGGCCAGGCCGAAGGTGGCCGGGATCACCGGTCCGACGCGGTCGGCGAGGCGCCCGGCGAAGGGGCCGATGGCGCCGCCCACCAGGTACCCCGGCACGAGCAGGAGCGAGGCGTCGAGAGCGGAGAGGCCCCGCGTCCCCTGCAGGTACATGATCACGAGGAAGAGGACCGCGTAGTTGGCGAGCCCCTGGAAGAAGGAGGCGAGCAGCGACGGCGCCATGGTCGGGATTTTGAGCAGGGACAGCTTGAGCATCGGCTCCGCCTGCTTCCACTCGACCACCGTGAAGATGCCGATGAAGACCAGGCCGCCGACGAGGTAGGCGAGGATCGTGGCGTCGAACGGGGAGGAGGCGAGCGACGTCATCGCCCAGAGCACCCCGAAGAGCCCCAGCCCGAGGGTCAGCATGCCGGCGAAGTCGATGCGGTGAGTCCGCCGCTCGCCGACGTCGTGGAGGACGCGCACGGCGAGGAGCACCGCGGCGATCCCGATGGGCACGTTGATCCAGAAGATCCACCGCCAGGAGAGGTAGGTGACGATCAGGCCGCCGAGGACGATGCCGAGCACCGCCCCCGCGCTCCAGCCGATGCCGTTGAAGCCGTAGGCCTTGCCGCGTTCCTGAGGGGGGAAGAGGTCGGCGATGACGGCTCCGCTGTTGGCCGTTACCAGGGCGCCGCCGATTCCCTGGAGGACGCGGAAGCCGATCATCGACGAGCCGTCCCAAGCGAGGGCACAGAGAGCCGATCCGATGATGAAGACGACGAAGCCGGCCTCGTACATCCGCACCCGGCCGAACATGTCACCGAGCCGGCCCACCTGGGTGGCGAGCAGGGTGATCACCAGCAGATAGCCGATCACGACCCAGATCACCGAGGAGAGGTCGACCCTCAGCCCGCGTTCGATCTCGGGCAGGGCCAGGATCACGATGGTGGTGTCGACCGCGGTGATCAGCACACCGGTCATCACCACCGCCAGCCCGAGGTTTCTCCTCACCGGGCGGGGGGCGTGGACGGCCACCGGGGCCGCTCCCGAAGGTGCTTCGCTCATCGCGGAGAGGATAGCCGCGGGAGGTTAACCGACCGCATCCGCCCGGCGCCCCGGACCTCGGCTGCGCCGCAGCCGGCGAATCCCGGATATGCGATCTGCAACGCCGCCCCCGCCGGCGAACCACCGATATGCGATCTGTATCGGCGATCTGTAACGGGATCATCGGAAATATCTCCGATGTCGGCGCTCTGTTACAGGATCATTGGCCAGCTTGCGACGTTAGAACCGTAGCCTGACCGTGGTGGGGGTCCCTCCGGGGGGGCCAGTGCAGGTGGAACTGGAGGTGTGGGCGAAGTGCTTCCGCTCTCGCTGCTGAGTTGGAATGACAAGAAGCGGAGCCGCGTCATCGTGACCGGCCTGCTCACCGCCGGGGTGGCGATCGCTTCGGCCACGGCGTCGGTGGCCGCCGCGCCCCTCCCCACGGGACCGCCCTCCGCTTCGACCCCCGTCATCGTCCGGGGAGCACCCGGGAGCCTGGCCGCCGTCTATCAGGACATCACCGAGGCCGGCGGACGGGTCACCGAGCAGATCCCCCTCATCAGCGCCAGCGCGGCCGAGGTTCCGGCCTCGGCCCTTGGGTGGCTCGGCGCTCAGCCGGGCATCGTCGAGGTGACCCCCGACGGGCCGGTTCAGCTCATGTCCTCCTCGTACTCACCCACCACCAACCCGGGATCGCTGTACAGCATCGAGCAGTCGCTGGGCGTCGATCAGGCCTGGCAGGACGGCTACACCGGCTCCGGCGTCGGGGTGGCCCTGATCGACACCGGGGTGACGCCCGTTGAGGGGCTGGACGGCGCGGGACAGCTCGTCAACGGCCCCGATCTCTCCTTCGACGGGACGTCGCCGTCGCTCCGCTACCTCGACGAGAATGGCCACGGCACCTTCATGGCCGGGATCATCGCCGGGCGCGATCCCGCCGCGGTGAGCGGGCACTATGCCGGCGACAGCACCGAGTTCCTCGGCATCGCCCCGGACGCCCACATCATCAACGTCAAGGTGGCGGGGGCCAACGGCGCCGTCGACGTCTCCCAAGTGCTGGCGGCCATCGACTGGGTGGTGGAGCACCGCTATGACGAGGGCTTCAACATCCGGGTTCTCAACCTGAGCTTCGGCACCGACAGCAGCCAGTCCTACCTGCTCGACCCGCTGGCCTACGCCGCCGAGGTGGCCTGGCACCAGGGAATCGTGGTGGTGGCCTCCGTCGGCAACCAGGGTGGGGGCGCGTCGCGGGTCGCCGACCCGGCCATCGATCCCTACGTGATCGCGGTCGGAGCCAGCCAGCCGGGCTCCACCGTCGGCTTCCGCGTGGCCTCCTTCTCCAGCCACGGGAACGCCACCCGCAGCCCTGACCTGATCGCCCCCGGAACGTCGGTCGTGAGCCTCGCCGACCCCGGCTCGGTGATCGCCGACCAGTACGCCTCCACGGGTGCCGTCGGAACCCGCTTCTTCCGGGGCAGCGGCACCTCCCAGGCGGCCGCGGTGGTGTCGGGCCTGGCCGCCCTGCTCGTCCAGGAGCACCCCCAGGCGACCCCCGACCAGATCAAGGCGCTTCTCACCTCGACCGCGGCCCCGGTCGCGGGCGGGTCGCCGACAGCTTCGGGCAGCGGTGAGGCGATGGTCTCGACAGCGGTCCAGGCGCCGCTCCCCACCGCTGTCCAATCCTTCGCCGACTCCACCGGCACCGGCTCGCTGGAGGCCGCCCGCGGCTCCCTCCACGTCACCCTCGACGGCGTCGTCCTCGGCGGCGAGCATGACATCTTCGGCGACGCGGTCAACACGGCCGCGCTCGCCACGGTGGAGAGCTACGCCGACAGCTGGTGGGGCGGCACCTGGAACGGGGCCACCTGGTCCGGCAGCTACTGGGTGTGGAGCCCCATCGTCATCGATTGGGCCTACGCACCCTGGACGTCGAATTCATGGGCCGGCGTCCCGTGGTCCGCGGTCACCACCCCCTCGGGGATCTGGACCGGGACCTCCTGGTCGGGAACGTCGTGGTCGGGAACGTCCTGGTCGGGGACCTCCTGGTCGGGAACGTCGTGGTCGGGAACGTCCTGGTCGGGGACCTCCTGGTCGGGAACATCATGGTCGGGGACGTCCTGGTCCGGGACGTCCTGGTCCGACGACGGCTGGTCCTCCTACACGTGGTAGCGCGAATCTCTCCCCGACCCCTGACCTGGGGTCCGTGACGGGTCCTGAAGGTGAGCCGTAAGCCGCGTCCGTCCGGAGGGGCGCTGATGGGCCGCCGGGGTCTTTCCTGGCTCACGGCGCGGGTGGGTCGCGTGCCCCTCCTCGTCGTCGCCCTGGCCGTCGCGGCCGCGCTCGCCACCGCAGCCATCGCTCCGCTCCCGGAGCGCGCCTCCCCCTTCACGGTCCCCTGGTGGCTCCTCGCCGCGCTCTTCTGCGTCGCCGAGATCTGCGTCGTCCACGTCCAGTTCCGGCGCGAGGCCCAATCCTTCTCGCTCAGCGAGGTCCCGCTGGTGATCGGCCTCTTCTTCGACCGTCCGGTGACGGTGGTCCTGGCCTGCCTCCTCGGCTCCGCCGTGGCCCTGACGCTGCATCGGCGGCAGTCCCCGTTGAAGCTCGCCTTCAACCTCGGGAACTTCACCCTCGGCGCTGCGGTGGCGGTGGCGCTCTTCACCCGGCTGGCTCCCCACGGCGACCCCATCGGCAACATGGCCAGCCTGGCGGCCCTGGTCGCGGTCACCCTGGCCGGCTCGCTCCAGGCGGCGATGTTCGTGGTGGCCCTCTTCCTCTCCGAGGGACGCGCCGACCGCAGCGGCGTATTCGGCAACTACGGTCTGGCCATGCTCGGCACGGTGATCAACGTCTGCCTGGGCCTGATCACCGTCAACTTGATGTGGTTCCACCCTCAGGTTGCCTGGCTCCTGGTGATCCCGGCCGGCGGCGTCGCGCTCGCCTACCGCGCCTACGTGGCGGAGCGCGAGAACCGCCAGCAGGTCGACTTCCTCTACACGTCAAGCCGGCACCTGCAGGACGCCGAGGACCTCGACCAGGCCCTCCTCGACGTCCTCAAGGACTCCTGCGAGACCTTCCGCGTCGAGATGGCGGCGATGATCATCTTCCCCACCCGGGAGGGGGAGGAGATGGTCCGCACCGGGGTCGGCGCCGGTGGTGTCGAACCGATGCGCCCGATGGACGTCGACCCGGCGGAGCAGCGGTTCATCAGCGGGATGGTCGCTACCGCCCCCGCCATCCTCGACGCGGAGACGTCCGATGGCGACGCGGTGCGCTTCCTCAGCCGGGAGGCGATGCGCGACGGGATGGTTGCCGTGCTCCGCGGGGAGACCCGACCCATCGGCCTGATGGTGGTCGGCAACCGGCTCGGCGAGGTGAGCACCTTCGAGGCCGAGGACCTGCACCTCTTCGAGACGCTCGCCGCGCTCACCGGCAGCACCCTGGAGAACGGCCGCCTGGAGCACTCCCTCCGCCAGCTCACCGACCTCCAACACAAGCTCCGGCAACAGGCTCTCCACGATCCTCTGACCGGGATGGCCAACCGCACCCTCTTCCAGGCCAAGGTCCGCGACGCACTCGCCGACCGCAGGGATGGGGTCGGCGTGCTCTTCATCGACCTCGACGACTTCAAGACCGTCAACGACAGCCTGGGGCACGTGGTCGGTGACGAGCTCCTCCGCGCGGTGGCCGGCCGGCTGGCCGACTGCCTTCGGCCCGGGGACCTCGCCGCCCGGCTGGGAGGCGACGAGTTCGCGGTGCTCGTGCAGGGGATGGCCGACAGCTTCGCGGCAACCTCGGTGGCCAGCCGCATCGTTGACCAGCTGCGTCAGCCGTTCCAGGTCATGGGCGCCGAGGTCATGGTCCGGGCCAGCATCGGCATCGCCACTGGGGAAGGCGGGGGGTTCGACGCGGACGAGATCCTCCGCAACGCCGACGAGGCCATGTACACCGCCAAGGGCCTGGGCAAGGGCCGCTGGGAGATCTTCGCCCCGAGCATGCACGCCGCGGTGCGCAGCCGGCACGAGTTCAAGGCCGATCTCCACCGCGCCCTGGAGCGTGAGGAGCTGGTCGTCCTCTACCAGCCCATCTTCGAGGTCCCGTCCGGAGAGGTGGTGGCCGCCGAGGCGCTGCTGCGCTGGCGGCACCCCCGCCGTGGGCTGGTGATGCCCGCCGAGTTCATCCCCCTGGCCGAGGAGACCGGGTTGATCGCCCCCATCGGCATCTGGGTGCTCGAGCAGGCCTGCCTCGAGGCGACCCGCTGGCGAGAGTGCGGCCTGGACCATGAGATCGCAGTCGCCGTCAACGTCTCCCCGAGGCAGTTGCAGAGGGGGGCCTTCGTCGAGGAGGTCCAGCGCGTCCTCACCCGGACCGGCCTGTCGCCCTGGAGCCTGGTCCTGGAGGTGACCGAGAGCCTGGCAATCGAGGAGGCGGAGGGCGCCACCGGCCGCCTCCAAGAGCTGCGGGATCTGGGCATCCGCATCGCCCTCGACGACTTCGGCACCGGGCACTCGTCGCTCAGCCGGCTCCGCGACTTCCCAATCGACATCATCAAGATCGACAAGGCGTTCACCACCACGCTCTGCTCGTCGCGCGACGGTGGCGGACTGTCGCACGCCGTCTTCGCGTTCGGCCACAGCCTGGGGGTGACAGTGGTCGCCGAGGGGGTCGAGGAGCTCAGGGACCTCCGTGCGCTCGACGACTTCCCACGGCAGTGGGCCCAGGGGTTCCACCTCTCGCGCCCGCTGGACGCCGAGGCCATGCTGAAGCTGCTCGATGCACCGAGGGTCGACGCGGCGTGGGCCATCAGCGACCGGGTGGTCCGGCTGCCGCTGACGCCGCGGGCCTCCTGACCCTCAGACGTTGACCCGGGCCATGTGCTCGGCGGGGTAACGGTCGCCGGCCGCCGCTCCAGCGGGGGCGATCGCCTCGATGGCTGCGAGGTCCTCCGGGGTCAGGTCGACCGCGAGCGCGGCCACGTTCTCCTCGAGGTAGCGGCGTCGCTTGGTGCCGGGGATGGGGACGATGTCGTCGCCCTGGGCCAGCACCCAGGCGAGGGCCAATTGCCCGACCGTGCACCCCTTCCTCCCCGCCACCTCGCGGAGGGCCGTCACCAGCTCGAGGTTGCGGGCCAGGTTCTCGTCCTGGAAGCGGGGCGTGTGCGCCCGGAAGTCGTTGGCACCGAACTGCGCCGTGCTGCTGATGGTTCCGGAGAGGACGCCCCGACCGAGCGGGCTGTAGGGGACGAAGCCGATGCCCAGCTCGCGGCAGGTGGCCAGGACCTCCTTCTCGGGGTCCCGGGTGAAGAGCGAGTACTCGCTCTGGACGGCGCTCATCGGATGGGTCGCGTGGGCCCGCCGGATGGTGGCCGGGGCAGCCTCCGAGATGCCCAGGAAGCGGACCTTGCCCGCGGCGACCAGCTCGGCCATCGCCCCCCAGGTCTCCTCGACCGGCACGGTGGTGTCGACCCGGTGCTGGTAGTAGAGGTCGATGTGGTCGACGCCCAGGCGCTCCAGGGAGGCGTCGCAGCAGCGCTTCACGTACTCCGGATGGCCGTTGATCCCGACCCAGGAGCCGTCCTCGCGCCGCTCGTTGCCGAACTTGGTGGCGAGCACCACCTGCTCTCGGCGGCCGGCGATGGCCCGGCCGACCAGGCGCTCGTTGGTGAAGGGCCCGTACATGTCGGCGGTGTCGAGGAAGGAGACCCCCAGCTCGAGGGCACGGTGGATGGTCGCGATCGCCTCGGCCTCGTCGGCGGGGCCGTACGACTGACTCATGCCCATGCAGCCGAGTCCCTCGGCCGAGACCTCCAGCCCCTGGGACCCCAACTTGCGCTGCTGCATCGCCGTGCCCTCCATCACTTCTTTCCTCCCCACCATACCTGGGTGCTCCGCTCCCGCGGAAGCCCGTCGGCGAGCGGCTGCGCCGCGGGCGCTCGCCTGGCTACGCTGCCGGTTGTGGAGGCCCTGCGTGTGGTGGGCGGCAGGTGAGCTGCGACTGGCTCCTGATCGACGGCTCGAGCATGATCTTCCGCGCGTTCTACGGTGTGCCCGCGAGCGTCAGCGGGCCCGACGGGCAGCCCATCAACGCAGTCCGCGGCTTCCTCGACGCCCTGGCCCGGCTGATCGTCCAGCGGCGCCCCCGCCAGCTCGCGGTGGCGAGCGATGAGGACTGGCGCCCCGCGTGGCGGGTCGCCCTGATTCCCGCCTACAAGGCACACCGCGTGGCCGAGCCGGTGCCGCCCGGGCTCGCCTCCCAGATGGACGTGATCGCCGGGATCCTCTGCGCGGTCGGCGTCGACCAGGTCGGTGTCGCCGACCACGAGGCCGAGGACGTCATCGCCACCTGGAGCGCGCTCACCAGTGGGACCGTCGAGGTGGTGAGCGGCGACCGTGATCTCTTCGCCCTGGTCGAGGACCCCCGGGTGCGGGTGCTCTACCCCGAGAAGGGGGGCCTGGCGGTGGTCGACGAGGCGGAGGTGACCCGCCGCTACGGGGTCCCCGGCCGCCGCTACGCGGACTTCGCCGTGCTCCGCGGCGATCCCTCGGACGGGCTTCCCGGGTTGCGCGGGGTGGGGGCCGCGAAGGCGGCCGCGCTGATCCGCCGCCACGGCGGGGTGGCGGAGATCATCCGGGACGCGCCGCTCGGCGAGGCCGATCGCGACTATCTCGCCCGGGCGATGCGGGTCGTCCAGCCCGTGCTCGACCTGCCCATCACCCTCCCCGCAGGGAGGCGCGACCGCTACCCCGCGGACCCCGTGGCGGTTGCGGCCCTGGCGGCCCAGCACGGGGTGAAGGGAGCTTGCGACCGGCTGGTGCTGGTGCTCGCCGCGATGGGCTGACGCCGCCCGCGCCGCCGGGCCCTCTCGCCCGGCATGGCGTACGCGTCGGTGATCGTGCCCTTCATCCTCGCCGGGACCGGCATGGCCCTGGTGTTCGCGCCCGCCGCCAACGCCGTGCTCTCGGCGGTGCGCCGCCACGAGACGGGTCAGGCCTCGGGGACCAACAACGCCATCCGCGAGCTTGGTGGGGCCTTCGGGATCGCCGTCCTGGCCGCCGTCTTCTCCCACATGGGTGGCTATGCGAACCCGGTGCAGTTTGTCGCCGGGCTGCAGCCGGCCGTCCTGGTGGGCAGCGGCGTGCTTGCCCTGGGGGCCATCGCGGCCCTCTTCGTTCCCGGCATCGCGGCGCAGCGCGCTCAGACCGCCGAGCGGGCGAGGGGCAGCGCGCCGGAGGAGGCGGGCGCGGCGGCCTGACACCGATGGGAGGGGATCGTCCGCAGAGGCTGGGCGGGCGATCCCCTGCTGGGTTCGCGGTCCATGTGACCTTATTGACACGTGACCAAAGCGTAACCTATGCTCACGGTCATGGACGACGACAGGGTCTTCCGGGCGCTGGCCGACCCCACCCGGCGCCACCTTCTCGACCGGCTCTTCGAGCGCGACGGCCGCACGCTCACCGAGCTCCTCGAGGGGGTGGAGATGAGCCGCTTCGGGGTCATGAAGCACCTGAGGATCCTGGAGGAGGCGGGCATGATCGTGACCCGGCGCGCCGGTCGCGAGAAGCTCCACTTCCTCAACCCCGTCCCGGTCCAACTGATCGCCGACCGGTGGGTCGGCAAGTACACCCGCGCGAGGGTGGCGGCGCTCGCCGACCTCAAGGCGGCGCTCGATGAAGGAGGAGCCCACATGGCCCCGACTGCGACCAAGCCCAGGCAGGTCTACCAGGTCTACATCAAGGCCAGCCCCGAGAGTGTCTGGCAGGCGATCACCAACCCGGAGTTCACCACGCGCCACTTCTACGGGAGCTACGTCGAGTCCACGTTTCAGCCGACGGCGAAGCTGACCCACTACACCGGGGACCGGTCCTCGCTGATGGTCGAGGGCGAGATCATCGAGGTGGACTCGCCGCGGCGGCTGGTCCACAGCTGGCGCCTCCGCTCCGACCCGAAGTTCGCCGCCGACGCGGCGAGCCAGGTCACCTGGGAGATCGCCTCCGAGGACGGGAAGGTCAGCAAGCTCACGGTGATCCACGAGTTCGAGTCCGAGGATGCGAGCTTCGCCGAGGTCGTGTCGGGCTGGAGCTGGGTGGTCAGCAACCTCAAGACCCTGCTCGAAACCGGCGAGGCGCTGCCGAGCCACGACTGATCGGCACCGGCCCCCGGTGTGGAGAATTCGTGACATGCAGGGCAAGCTCACCGACGCAGACGGCCAGACGGTCGAGGCCAGCCTCGACGCGGTGCGGGAGCGGCTGAGCGGGGAAGCGTTCTTCTGGCTCGACCTGGAGGGCCTCGACGCCGACTCCAGCGAGCTGCTGCTCCGGGGCTTCGCCTTCCATCCGCTCGCGGTGGAGGATGCCGAGCACTTCGGCCAGCGTCCCAAGGTCGAAGACTTCGACGGCTTCACCTACCTGGTTCTGCACGGAGCCCTGGCGTCCCTGGATCTGGCGGCTGCCGTCGGGCTCCTCTACCTCTTCCGCCGGCGCGGGTGGCTGGGCGGCCCGACCGAATGAGGCCTCCGGCTCACCCCGTATAACCCTCAACCGTGCCGGCGGAGCGCTCCGCGGCCTCGTCGGGGTCCTGGCCGTACTCGCGCCGAGCCTGGCGCTGACGGAGGAGGTCCCAGCACTGGTCGAGGTGGACTTGAACCTCCCCGAGTCGGCGCTGCTGCTCCCTGTCCATCCCGTGGCCATCCGCCGTGTGCGCGTAGAGCGCGTCCTCCTCGCCCACCAGCCGTTCGATGTGCTGCAGAACGTCGGCGTCTTCCATGGCAAACCTCCTCGCCTCCCGGCGGAGGGGCGCTCTGCCGGGAGGGCTTTCCCTGCCATCCTCTCACGGTGTCGGCGGGTTCTCGGTGGCCAGGTCGCTGGTCGCCATCGGCGCCTTCATCCTCGGCGCGCTGGGGGGTGGCTTCTTCCGCTCGCGCCTCAGTTCCCGACTCCGGCGGCAGCTCGCCGTCGCGACCGGCACTCAGCTCCTTCTCCTGGTCGCCGGCGTGATCCTCTCCGCCATCGCGGGCAGCGCGATCCAGGGCGGCCTTCGCTACGGCCTCGTCGCCGTCCTAGCCGTCGCCATGGGCATCCAGAACGCGACCGCCCGCGGCCTCGCCATCCCCGACCTGACCACTACTGTCCTGACTATGACGATCACCGGGATCGCCGCCGATACCCACGCGGCGGGCGGTAGCGGATCCCGGGCTGGCCGCCGTCTGATCTCGATCGGCGCGATGCTGTGCTGCGCGGTGGTGGGCGCGGTCCTGATCCTTCGCGGCCAGGTCACCGCCTCTCTCTCTTGGTCGCGGTGATCCTGCTGGCGGTCGTCGCCGGAGGGACGCGACTCGCCCCCGCGGTGCTCAAGAGCTGAGGGCCTGGGCGGGCTGACCGTACGACCGGTTAGCGCGCGACTCGAACCTGTGATGAAGCCATGGATCCTCGGCCTCGCCGTGGCTGACAGAGTCTGCACCAGGTGCTGGGCGTGGTTCCCTCGGGTTGGGCTACGACGACGGCCTTCCGAGCGGCGAGTCCCGCAGCCTGCAGACCGTGGCGGCTGCCACCGTCCTCGGCGACCCCGCGCACTGGGGACTCAGCGCGTAGCGGGGAAGCGCGCCGTTGGTAGCATGCGCCCGCTCGCGCGGGGCGCCCGCGTGAGGATCATCCGCGGACAATGGGGCCATGGCGACTCGATACCTCCGGCCCGGCTGGTTCACGACCAACGTCTTCAACCGGCTGGTGGCGAGCCTGACGCGCGTGGGGATCAGCGTCCTCGGCTCGCGCATCCTGGCGGTGCGTGGACGTAAAACCGGACAATGGCGGACAACCCCGGTGAACCTCCTCACCCATCAGGGCTCCCGCTACCTGGTGGCACCCCGGGGCGTCACCCAATGGGTGCGCAATGTCCGCGCCGGCTGCGACGTGGAGCTGCGCATCGGTCGCCGGAGTGAGCCGGTAGCCCTATCCGAGCTCGCAGACGATGAGAAGCTAACCGTCCTGCGCGCCTACCTTCGCCGCTGGAAGGTGGAGATCGGCGCCTTCTTCCAGGGGGTGGGACCGGACGCCCCGGATGCCGACCTGGCGCGGATCGCCCCCGGCTACCCGGCCTTCCGGGTCGCGAGCCGCAAGGACGAAGGCTGATCTCGGGGCAGAGCGCAGAAACCGGTCGCAGATCGGTCAGTCGTCTGGTGGGACGCGGCAGGCGGGTGTGGCCCCGGGAAGCCGATGCCGGAAGCGGGCAACCAGGCCGTACCCCGCCCAGGCAGCCCAGGAGAAGGGCGGGTGCAGACACAGCCAGCTCACCGCTCGCCACCATCCGCCACACGCCTGCAGTGCTTTTCCGATGGCTCGGTGGCCGCGATAGACGCGCCTCCGATCGTCGACCCACCACGCGGCCGCTGACACATCCCTCGCCGTCAGGCCATACGCAGCGACGTCGACCCGCTGTCCCGGCACGACGTCAGCGTCCCGGAGCCTCCGTCCGGCCCACGTCGCGCACGTGGTGCAGAAGCCACAGTCGCCGTCGAAGATGAGCAGCGGTCTGTTCATCGACGCAGATCCGGTGTGCAGCTCGGTGAGCGCCGGTTCAGCACGTCACCTGCGTGGAGTCGCACTTCCCGTCTGTCTGCGCCTGACCAGCGAGCGACCCAGCAGGAGCGCATTGCGAGGGTGCTCGCCGACCCGGCGCACGGCATACGGCCACCATGCGACGCCGAACGGCACGTAGAGCCGCACCGCGTAGCCCTCGGCCCGCAACCGCCGCTCGCCCTCCCGATGGGCGCCGTAGAGGAACTCGAACTCAAACCCGTCTTTTCGCACGCCCATCCCGCGGGCGAGCTCGGCGAGCCGTCCGATGAGCCCGTCGTCGTGGGTGGCGAAGACCGGGTGCAGGTCCGCCTCGCGCGCCGGCGGGCTGAGTATCGTCCGCGCCAGCGAGAGGTAGCTGCGCTCGATGGCGGGCTTCCCCTGGTGGTCGTCCTCGGGGCCCCGGGGAAAGGCCCCCTTCACCAGGCGCACCGCCGGCGACCGGGTCAGCACGCTCTCGAGGTCGCCCTCGGTCCGCCGCAGCCGGGCCTGCAGCGTCACTGCGGCGGGTAGCCCATGGTCGAGGAGATGGCTCTGCAGGCGGAGTGTCGGCTCCACCAGGGAGAGGTCCTCCATGTCCAGCATCAGGAAGTTGCGCCCGGCCGCCGGCTGAGACGCCACGGAGCGGGCGATCCGCTCCGCGCTGGCGCGGCAGAGGTCCGGGCTCGCCAGCTGGCCGATCGCGGTCGGGTCGACGGAGACCTGGACGTCGAGACCGGCCGCGCCGAGGAGCTGGGAGACGGCAAGGGACGCCTCGACGGTGCGGTCGATCAGCACCGGGTCGCTGACGTACTCGCCCAGGTAGGAGAGCGAGGCCGAGATGCCGCGCCGGTCGCGCAGCCGGCGCGCCGCGGCCGCCGCGGCCTCCGGTCCTCCGATCACCACGAAGCGGCGGGCGAGCGCCGTGGCTCCGCCATGACGCTGCATGAGGCCCGTGACCCGCTCGCTCCGCGCCAGCCGGATCATGGTTCGCTGCCAGAGATCCACCGAGCCTCCAATGCGCCGGGCGGCGGGGTCGCGCCTTCAGAAGAACGTGGTACCCGCTACAGGACTCGAACCTGTGACCAAGGGATTAAGAGTCCCCTGCTCTACCAACTGAGCTAAGCGGGCCAGTCCGGGGCCGGCGATGGAGCCGCCGGCCACCCCTCGGCGACCGATTCTACCGCCGCACGGCGCCGGCGCTCGGGGAACCGGGGCGGCCTCCGACCACCCCTCGCCATCGCTTGAGGTTCAATTCGATGAGCGACCGGCGCTGCTGACCCAGCCGCAGGGAGAGCGGCGGCCCCGCCGGGTCGAGCGCCCGGAGCGGCGAGGTGGTGCGCTCCTCGATGGCCCGGCGGAGGTCGCCCGCCCCGCTGCCGGGGTAGACGGAGACCAGCCGGCCCAGGTCGTGGACGCCGAAGTGGCTGTCCCCGGCCGCCAGCAGCGCCCCCACCCGCTCCCGGTGCGCCGCGCAGAACTCGTCCAGCCGCCTCCAGGTGCCGGGCAGTACCGGGGCGGTGTGGCGGACCTCGATCCCGTCGATGGCCCGCGTCTCCAGGAGGCGGCGCAGCCGGCCCTCGGTGATCGAGGCGAACCAGGTGGGCATGAACGGATGCGCCACCACCGCCAGGCCGCCGGCGTCGTGGATGGCGTCGACGGTGTCCTCCAGCGGCATGTGCATCCGGATCGCACGGTCGATGAAGAGGGCCACCACGTGGATGCCGGGCGGGAAGGCGCAGGTCACCTCCTCGCCCGCCACCACCTCGACGCCCAGCTCGGCTCCGACCTCGGTGGCCTCCTCCAGCGGCGAGAGGGTGTCGTGGTCGGTGATGCAGATGACCGACAGCCCGATGGCGGCGGCGGCCCGCACCAGCTCCACCGCGGTGACCATGCCGTCGCTCGCGAGGGTGTGGCTGTGGGCCTCGGCCGCGCTCAACCCCGCACCCAGCCGGATGCGCTCAGGCACCCAGGGGCCCGACCGGTGCGGCCGTAGCCTCGAGGACGGGGCGCGCGGTGCGCAGGACGGTGACGTGGGGCACCACGGCATGCATCATCACCCACCACGCGGCCGAGGCGAGGAGCACCCCTCCGATCACGTCGACGACGTAGTGCTCGCCGAGGAAGACGACGCTCACGAAGACCAGGCAGGACCAGCCGAAGAGGATCCAGGAGCCGCGCGGGTAGACGCGCCGGAGGGCCAGCCAGCCGAGGGTGGGGAAGGCCGCGTGCAGCGAGGGGAAGGCGGCGGTCGAGTTGGGGTTGAGCAGGCTGTAGAAGGGGCTGATGTTGCTGGGCAGGGTGTGCTGCGAGTTGATCAGGTCGGTGACCCCGCTCAGCAGGTGGTCCTGTGCCGCGTACCAGGGCGGCGCCGTCGGCACCAGCATGAAGAAGACGAAACCGACCATGCACATCCCGAGCAGCGCCGTGACGAAGCGCAGGTACTGGGCGCGGTCCTTGAGCCAGAGCACCAGCCCCACCAGCAGCGGCACCGCGAAATGGCAGAAGTAGACGACGGTCGCGGCCACCGCCAGCACGTGAAGGGTGGTGCCGCTCACCGCGTGCTGCAGGAGCTCGCTGGGATTGTGGCCGAAGAAGAGCCACTTCTCGACGTTGGCGAGGCTCGCCACCTGGGGCGCAATGCCGTCGTTGTGGACGATCCCTCGCATCGCCTCCCACCCCAGGAAGATGACGACGAACGGCACCCAGTCGCCCAGGAAGCGGAAGAATCTGCCGCTGAGGAGCGCCACCGGGATGAAGATGAGGAGGAGGTAGTCGGGCGAGACCGAGATCCCGCGCCAGATCATGATTCCCGCCACCACCACGACGTAGGCGAGGCCCACGGCGACCATGGGGCCGGAGCGGCGGGCCCAGGCGGGGCGGCGGCTGAGCCAGGCGATCACCGCGCCGGCCTTGGAGGACATTCCGGGCAGTCTAGCGACCGGGCTCTTCATTCCCCCGTGAGGGGCTTCCGGCCGCCCCCGGGGCGGGTCGGGCCGCGCTGAGAGGTCGATGAGAAGCGGCGCCCGGCCCTTTGAGGGGGCCAATTGGCCCATATACTCGAAACCGAGATGAGCGAACGCGGCCGCATCCTGGTGGTCGACGACGAGCCGGCGATCACCGATTTCATCGCGCTCGGCCTCCACCACGAGGGCTACGAGGTGGCCACCGCGGGCGACGGGCACCAGGGGCTGCGCGCCGTCGACGAGTTCAAGCCGGACCTGGTCATCCTCGACGTGATGATGCCCCGGCTGGACGGGTTCGAGCTGTGCCGGGCGATCGCCGGGGAGCCTCGGCGGGGGATCATCATCCTGAGCGCCCGTGACGAGACCACCGACCGCATCCACGGGCTGGAGCTGGGCGCCGACGACTACCTGGTCAAGCCCTTCGAGTTCGGGGAGCTGCTGGCCCGGGTCAAGGCGGTGCTCCGGCGGCGCACCCCGGACCTCAACCGGGTGGTGCAGGTGGGCGATCTGACCATCGACACCGCGACCCGCGAGGTCCGCGTGGGCGAGCGCCAGCCCGATCTGTCCGTGCGCGAGTACGACCTCCTCCACTTCCTCGCCGTCCACGCCCACGAGGTGATGCATCGCCAGCGCATCCTCGACGAGGTCTGGGGCCACAACTTCTTCGGCGACGAGAACAACCTCGAGGTCTACGTCCGCTACCTCCGCCAGAAGCTGGGGGACGCGGATCACCAGCGCATCCAGACCGTGCGCGGCGTCGGCTACCGCCTCCACGCGGTCGGCGGGGTGGCGCAGGAGTGAGGTGACCCCGTGAGCCGCATCGGCCGGGCGCTGCGCAGCCTTCGCTGGCGGCTCACCCTCACCTACCTGGTGCTCATCGCCATGCTCCTGGCGGGCCTCGGCGTCTTCCAGTACGCGTCGCTCCGGGGCAGCCTGATCAACGGTCGCGTCGAGGAGCTGCGGGGGGACCTGGTGGCGGCCCAAAAGCTCTATGCGAGCGGCGATCTCTCGTCGTCCACCACCGCCGCCAAGGTCCGCACCCTCGCCACCCTGATCCGCTCGGCGTCGGGACAGTCCGTCACCGTCGCCCTCTTCGGACCGCGGGGCGTGCGGCTCGATGCCATCCCGGCCGGCGACAATCCTCCCCAACTCGACCCCGGCCCCTTCGAGACGGTCGTGTCCGCGGGGACGGCGCAGCACGAGATCATCGGCTCCGATCTGGTCGCCGGCTTCCCGGTGGGCGTGAGCGACCTCACGGTGCGGCGCGCCACCGCGGTGGTCGAGGTCTCCGAGCCGATGACCCCGATCGACAGCGTGCTCTCCGGCGACGTGGAGGAGCTGACGATCGGGGGCGGTGCGCTGCTGCTCCTGGTGCTGATCCTCGGGCTGCTTCTGACCAGCACCGCCCTCCGCCCCCTCCGCCGCCTGACCGCCACCGCCGGCCAGCTGGCGGGCGGCGACCTGCGGGCCCGGAGCCGGCTGGTCCCCCGCGGGGACGAGGTCGGACAGCTGGCGAGCGCCTTTGACCATATGGCGGACCGGATCGAGGATGCGTTCGCGGCCCAGCGCGAGTCGGAGAACCGGGTGCGGCGGTTCATCGCCGACGCCTCGCACGAGCTGCGGACGCCGGTCACCGCACTGAGCGGCTACATCGACGTGCTGCGCCGCGGCGCAGCCCAGAGCCCGGAGGCGATGAACGCCGCCCTCGGCATGATGGCCCGGGAGTCCGACCGGCTCCGCGTCCTGGTGCTCGACCTGCTCACCCTCGCCCGGGTGGACGCGCGCACCCAGCAGAAGCCGGAGGACTTTGACCTGGTGGCGGCTTTGGGCCGGCTGCTCGACGAGGGCGTCCCCGGGATGCCACCGCGGGTGGACCGGGACCTCTCGGGATCCCCGGTGCTCGTGTATTGCGACCGAGGAGCCGTCGCCACCGTGGTCCGCAACCTCCTCACCAACGCCTGCAAGTACGCGCCCGGGGCACGCCAGGTGTGGTCGGTGCGGGCGGACGGCGCCCGGGCCCGGGTCGACGCGCACGACGAGGGACCGGGCATCCCGGCGGCCGACCTCCCCCATCTCTTCGAGCGCTTCTACCGTGGGGAGAAGACCCGCACCCGCGAGGAGGGGGGGAGCGGGCTGGGGCTCTCCATCGTGCAGGGGCTGGTGCGCGCCCAGGGCGGCGACGTCGCCATCACCAGCACCGAGGGCGCAGGGACCACGGTCACCTTCTGGCTGCCGCTGGCGCGGGGTGAGCGCTAGCAGGGTGCCGCCGGGAAGGCCTCCATCAGACCGGCGATGCTGGCCAGCCACGCGTCGGTGATCTCCGTCACCGTCGCGCCTGCCGGGAACGTCAGCGGCTCGCCCAGCACGATCCGCACCATGCGGCGGAAGTGCCGCGGCCGGATCTCGCCGATGTGAACGATGTCCTCGAGCCCCCGGACGATCATCGGGACGAGCGGGGCACCCGTCTCCTGGACGATGCGCGCAGCTCCGCGCCGGGGACGTTTCTGCACCTCGCCGGGGGTGAAACCGGCCGTCGCGATCCACACCACCCCGCCCGCGCGGATCACCTCGCAGGCGCGGGTGAGCGTGTCGGACCGGGTCGGGATGCCGCCCACCGCTCGGAAGAACCAGCCGAAGCTGCGCGATTCCCCGAAGCGCCGGTTGTAGATCGGCTGCACACGGCGGTCGACGATGCCCAGCAGTGGACCGTCGAAGTACGAGCTGTGATGGGCGGCGATGACGCACGCGTCGCGCGGGACGCTGCCCTCGATGCGCACCTTGAACACGATTCGGAGAAGCGTCAGGACAAACGGCCGGACGATCCGGTTGGCGACCTGCCGCTGAAACCACCGGCGCACCCCGGCATCCTCGGCATCGACCCGATCCGCCCGAGCGGCCGCGTCTCCAGGGGGAGGGGCGCGTCTCGAAGCCACGTTGACGGCAGTCTACAGCGCGGTCCGAGGCTGCTCCCGCTCGCGGGACAAGGCCTCGGCTACGGCGGGCCGTCCACGTAGTAGTGGCGTCTCCACCGGATGAAGAGGCCGGCCGCGAGCAGCACCAGTGCCAGCTCGAAGACGAGCGGGGTCGGGAAGTGGAAGGCGGCGCCCAGGACCCGCCCGATCAGCGGTGCCTTGGCACCGGGGGTCGGCGTCGCCGTGGCCCCCGTGCGCTGGCCGGCCGGCGTCGGCGTGCTCGCCCCCGAGGCTGGAAGGGTGGCGATGCCGGCCGAGGCGGTGGTCAGCACCGGGGGGGACGGTGCGGTCGCGTCCACCTCGCGGTAGATGGACGCGTCACCCTGGTACGGGTCGAGCGCGGCGATCACCGTCGCGTACGGATGCCCGGGAGACACCGCGATGCTCTCCACCTCCTGGCGTGCCGGCTCGCCGGCGCTGTGGTCGGTCGGGAGCCCCTGGTTGGCGGCGGTGAAGCTCTGGCCCGCATCGGTGGAACGGAAGAGGCCGCCCCCGCTGCTCCCGCCGGCGTCGGCTCCGGCATAGACGAGGTTGGGGTCCAGCGGGCTGAAGGTGGCGTCCGTGAGGTAGGTGTTCTGGGGGATGCCGGTGCTCGAGGTCCAGGACGTGCCCCCGTTCCCGGAGCGGTACGTCCCCTTGACCGTGGTGACCAGGAGGGGATTGGTCGTGACCGTCTTGGAGGTCGGGCCCATGCCGATCGAGTTCACGACATCCCCGGACGGCAGCCCCGAGTTGATCGGCTGCCACTGCCCGTCGGTCGGATTGCGCCGGTAGAGGAAGTTGGACCCGGAGTTCGGATAGTCGACCCCGGCGAGGAACACCGGCCCCGAGGGGCCGGAGACGCCCGCCAGGGCGCTGATGCTGACGCCCGTCAGCCCGCCCGAGTACCAGGTGACGCCGGCGGCGGAGAGGGCCACCCCGTCGTCGGTGCCGGCGGCCAGCCCGTCGGTGGTCACCGCGATGTCCCTCACGTCCAGGTTCGGGAGGCCGACGGAGTCGTTGGACCAGGAGGTGCCGTTGTCGAGCGACACTCGAATGCCGGAGTCCGCGAGACCGGCGTAGATGGCCACCCCCTCACCCGGCTGGTCGCTGAAGGCGACGGCCCAAGCTCGTGAGCCGCGGAGCCCGGAGGCGTTCCAGGTGTTACCCCCGTCGGCGCTGACGTAGACGCCGTTGTCGGTCGCGGCGGCGGCGAGCAGCGGGTTCTGCGGGGCGAAGGCGACCTGCCAGATCTTCCCGCTCCCCAGCCCGGAGAGGCTCCCCGCGGGCGCCCAGCCGGCCGCGCCGACGGGCCCGGAGAGCGCAGCGGTGAGTAGGAGCGCGGCGGCGGCTCCGGCCACCAGCGGTGCCGCGAGCCGTTGCGGCCGCAGCCGGTGGCGTGGGGAGTTCAAGTTCCTGATGGCGGTGGCGATCCGAATTGGTTCCAAAGGGCGGGCGAAACAGATGTGGCGCAGGGAGCATCCCCGCCCGGGCCGGCGGCGGCCGCCGACGAGCCGGGCCAGGATAACTCAGACCATGGAGCGGCGTACCAGGGTGTGCTCCCGGTCCGGGCCGACGGAAACCACGTCCACCGGGGCGCCGGCCAGCTCGCCGAGGCGCTCGATGTAAGCCTGGCAGGCGGCGGGCAGGTCCTCGAACCGCCGGCAGTCCTTGGTGGAGGTCAGCCAGCCGGGCATCTCCTCGTACACGGGTTCGGCGTGCTTGAGATGGGAGATGTTGGACATGGGGTGATCCCAGTGCTCTCCCTTGCTCATGTAGCCGGTCGCGATCCGGAGCGTCTCGATCTGGTCCAGGACGTCCACCTTGGTGATCGCCATCGAGTCGATGCCGCTCGTGTTGACCGAGTAGCGCGCGACCGCCGCGTCGAACCAGCCCACCCGGCGCGCCCTCCCGGTCACCGTGCCGAACTCGCTCCCGACCTCGCGGATCAGCTCGCCCAGGGTCCCCTCCAGCTCGGTGGGGAAGGGGCCGTAGCCGACCCGGGTGGTGTAGGCCTTGAAGACGCCGATGGTCCGGGTGACCTTGGACGGTGGGATGCCGCTCCCCGTGAGCGCCCCTCCGGCGGTCGGCGCCGAGGAGGTCACGTAGGGGTAGGTGCCCAGGTCCAGGTCGAGCATCGCCCCCTGCGCGCCCTCGCAGAGGATCCGCCGATCCTCGCGCAGCGCCCCCTGAATGATCGGGTAGATGTCGCGGATGCGCGGCCCCAGGCGCTCGGCGTACTCGAGGTACTCGTCGAGGATCGTAAGCTCGTCGAACGGCTCGTGGCCGTAGAGGCGGGTCAGCGATTCGTTCTTGAGCCGGAGGACGAAGCGCAGCTTCTTCTCGAGGAACACCGGCTTGGTGAGGTCGCCGACCCGGAATCCCACCCGGCGCACCTTGTCCTCGTAGGCGGGGCCGATGCCCCGGTGGGTGGTGCCGAGGCGGTCGTCGCCGCGCTGCTGCTCGCCCAGCCGGTCGAAGACGGGGTGATACGGCATCACCATGTGGGCCCGGTCGCTGATCACCAGCTTGTCGGTGTTGACCCCGTGCGCGTGCAGCTCGTCCAGCTCGGCGAGGAACGACTTGGGGTTGACCACCATCCCGTGGCCGATGACGCAGGTGGTGGTCGGCGAGAGGATGCCGCTCGGGATCAGCCGGAACTTGAAGGTCTGGCCCTCCACGACCACGGTGTGGCCGGCATTGTCGCCGCCCTGCGAGCGCACGACCATGTCGACGGAACCGGCGAGAAGGTCGATGACCTTTCCCTTGCCCTCGTCCCCCCACTGCCCGCCGATGAGGATGGTGACGCTGATGACCGGGCCTCCAGGAATTGGGATCGAGCACGCGCAGCGTATCCCGTCGCGCCCGCCGCGGGCGTCACCGCGGTCGCGGGCGGTCGCAGGGCGGGCCCGTCCGGCGGTTTTCAGATGGAGGGCCGCGTCTCGGTCCCCGGGAGGGCCAGGGTGCGGCCCCCGCCCACTACTGCAGCAGGCTGCGGAGCATCCAGGCCGTCTTCTCGTGGATCTGCATCCGCCGGGTGAGCAGGTCCAGGGTGGACTGGTCGTGGGCCGCCTCGGCCACCGGGAAGACCTCGCGGGCGACGCGAACCACCGCCTCCTGGTCCTTCTCCAGCCGCCGGATCATCTCCGTGGCGTCCGGGGCATCGGTGTCCTCGGCGATCACGGCGAGAGCCGAGAATTCGCGGTACGACGCCGGGGCGCGAACGCCCAGCGCGCGAATCCTCTCCGCGATCTCATCCACCGCCAGGGCCAGCTCCATGTACTCGGTCTCGAACATCAGGTGCAGGGACGAGAACATCGGCCCGGTCACGTTCCAGTGGTAGTTGTGGGTCTTGAGGTAGAGGGTGTACGTGTCGGCGAGCAGCCGGGAAAGACCCCGGGCCACCGCCGACCGCTCGCCAGCGGTGATTCCCATCTCGATATCGATGTCGTTGGCGGCAGTGACCATGACCAAGTCCTCCTGAGGGCGAGCGCGCTGACCCCATGATGTCCCTTTGCCCTCGCTCCGACAGAGCTGGACGCCATCGGTCCGACCCCGGCGTTCGGACCGTGGACGCCCGGGGAGAGCTCAGTCGCGGAGCCAGAGCGCGATGGGGTCGTCTCCGGGGCGGAAGCCGGCGGCCTCGGCGATCGCGGCCGCGTCGGACAGCCCGGCGCCCAGGTCCTCGGGTCGGTGGGCGTCGCTGCCGAAGCTGATCGCCTCGCCACCCGCCTCGTGCCACCAGCGGAGCGGCAGCGGACCGGGACAGGGGCCTCGGGGCGGGCCCATGGCCCGGCTGCTGTTGACCTCGAGCGTCCGCCCGCTTCGGGCCAGCGCGACCATGACGGCCCGGTACTCCTCCTCGAAGTCCCGCTCGTCGAACCTGAGCGTGGCGTGCGGCCAGTACCGCTTCGGATAGTCGAGGTGGGTGAGGATGGCGAAGGGAGCGGAGCTCTCCGCCAGCTCGCGGGTGGCGATCAGGTAGCGGCGGAATCGCCCTGCTGCGTGCTCCGGCGCGAGCAGCTCGGGAACGCTCATGTCGACCAGCTCGCCATCGACGTCGATGCAGTGCATCGACCCCAGGATGCGTTCGAGCGGGCGGTGACTGAGCAGCCGCGCGACCTGGTCGGGGAAGAGGTGGGGCTCGCCCAGCTCGGCACCGGACTCGATGCGGAGGCCCGGGTAGGCGGCCCGGCACCGGTCGATCGCCTCCCAGTAACCGGCGATGTCCAGGTACCCGCTCCGGGTGGGGCTGACGGGCGTCCGCACCGGCCAGCGATGCCCGGGGATGTGCCCCGGCGACCAGTCCCAGCGACTGGGAGCGGCCAGCCTCCCCCTCGAACCGGGGTCCTTCCGGGACCCTGCCCCTGCGGACGCGTCCTCGCCGGCGGCGCACGGCACCCAGGCGTTGAAGTCGGCGTGCTCCGTGAAGGCGACCGCGGGGAGGCCCAGCTCGACCGCGCGGGCGCAGGTGGCCAGCATCTCGCCGTGCGCCGCATCCCACGACCACTCGGTGTGGACGTGGCGGTCGGGCAGCGATGTGAGATCGGGCACGGCTCGCAATCCTGTCATTTCCGTCGCCGGCCGGCGCGCCGGGCTGCGCTACCGTCCCCCCTGTGAGTGCCGAGCAGCTCGACGCCGTCGCCGAGCCCTCGCCCGTCGGGCCACGTGCCGGGGCGGTCCGGGTTGCCGAGGTCACCGCCGAGGGCGGCATCGAAGACCTCCCCGAGCTGCCCCTCCACCTCGCCGGCGAGCCGGGAACGGTCGCGGTGCAGCTCCGCACCACGGTGCGCAGGGTGGCCGTCGGCGCGGGACTGGCCCGCAAGGTCGACCTCCTGGCGGCGGTGGCCGCTCTTCCCGGGCTGCCCGGCCTGGCCACCAGCCCGGCCGGGGGCACCTTCGTCATCGGTGGCCCGGGATGGATGGGCCTCTGCGCGGTCGGGGTGCCCCCTCCTGGGCGCGGGATGCCCCTCGACTGGATGAATGATTCGCTCAGCGCCTGGTTCCGCACCGCTCTCGCCGGCTTCGGGGTGCACGCTGCCAGCGGCCGCGTCGAGGGCGGCTGGTGCCCCGGGTTCAGTGACGTGGCCGTGGGCGGGCGCAAGCTGATCGGCCTGGGGTACAAGGTCACCCGCGACTGGGTGGTGATGCGCGGGATGATGGCGGTCGCGCCCATAGCCGAGGACGACATGGACCTCCTGATCGCCTGCCACCGCCTCATCGGCGTCGAGGTGGTCCCCGCTGCCAACACCTCGCTGGCCGAGGCCGCGGGGAGCCCCGCCCTCAGGGTCGCCGAGGTCATCGAGCACTGGCGAGATGTCCACACCTCCGCCGGCTGACCCCGGCCCCGCGCCTGCTGCGCCGGCGTCGCCCCCGACCTTCTGGGGGCCGCTCGTCCCCCTCCTGATCGCCGCCGTGGCGCTCGGAGTCGTGGTGCTCGCTCCCAACCTCTACAGCGACCCCAACGGCCTCGACCCCTACACCCTCCGGACCAGCGGCGTCGCCCTCGGCCTCCTCGCCGTCTCCCTGGTCGTGCCCAGCCTGGCCCGCGCCCGCCTGGTCCTGGTCAGCCTGGTCGCGATCACCCTCGGCTGGTCGGCGTTCCTCGGGGCGCCCGCCCTGCTCGGCGACGCAGGGGTCCAGCAGTCCGGCGACCAGGCCAACCTCAACGCCTCGGTGGCCTGGTTCGCGGTGACCGCGGTCATCCTCGGCCTGGTCTGGCTGGTGCTGCGCCGGGACCACCCCCGTCTCCGGCTGCTCCACCTCGGCTGGGGGGCCGTGGCCTTCGGGGTGGCGGGCACCGCGCTCTTCTTCCTGGTCTTCCTGCTCATCCCCGCCTCCCTGCTCGGGCGCGAGGGGCTGCCGGTCGTCGCCGTGCTGCGGGATGCCCCCTGGCTGGTCCCCGCCAACATGCTCCAGGGCGCTGCCCAGGAGCTCCAGTTCCGCGGGCTGCTGCTCGGCAGCCTGGAGCGGCTCACCTCACCGCTCGTGGCCAACGCCTGCCAGGCGGTGATCTTCGGGCTCGCCCACCTGGCCATCGTCTACCAGGGGCCGATCGCCCCCTTCGTACCGCTGACCATGCTGCTCGGCTTCGTGCTGGGGTGGGTCACCCAGAAGACCGGCTCGATCTGGCCGGCGATCGTCGTCCACGGGGTGGCCGACGTCGTGGTGACCCTGGCCATCCTTCCCGGTCTGTACGGCTTCTGAGCCCGCCCGCGATCAGTCTCCGGTCTCGGGGCGGACCACCGTTCCGGTTGCCGCGCTCTTCCGCGCCGCCTCGACCACCGCCAGCACGTCCAGACCGGCCTGGGCCGGAACCGGGACCGGTCCCTCGCCGCGGATCGCCGCCGCCACGCCGGAGTAGAAGTCGCCGTACCGCCCGGCCGGGAGCTCCACCTCGTGTCCCGGGCCGGCCTCACCCGCGGACGTGACCACCGCGCGCTGGCTCCCGTCGGGCTGGCCGTAGCCGGGGTCGCCGGGGCGTCCCCCGGCCCGGATGTACGCCTCCTGGGGATCGAGGCCCCACACCTCGAGTGCCGCCCGCCTGCCCCAGGCGCGCCAGCGGGGCCCGATCGAGGGTGCCAGGACGCTCATCCAGAGGTGGGCCCGGGCGCCGCCCGGAAACTCCAGGGCGAGGAAGCAGTCGTCGTCGGCGACCGCCCCCGGCCGTGCCAGCGCGATCTCGGCGTACACCCCGCGCGGCGGGCCGAGAAGCACCAGGGCCTGGTCGATGAGGTGGCTGCCGAGGTCGAGGAGAAGCCCGCCGCCCGCTTCGGGCGAGATCTCCTCGCGCCAGGACTTGGTGTTGACCTCCGGACGGAAACGCTCGAAGCGGCTCTCGATGCGGAACAGGCCCCCCAGCCGATCGCTCTCGACCATCTCGCGCAGCAGCAGGAAGTCGCTGTCCCACCTTCGGTTGTGAAAGGCCGCGAGAACGCCCCCGGTTCGCTCGGCCGCCGCCACCATCGCGCCCGCCTCCCCCGTGCCCAGGGCCATCGGCTTATCGACGACGGCGGCGAGCCCGAGGTCGAGGGCGGTGATCGCCTGGGGCGCGTGGAGGTGGTTGGGGGTGGCCACCACCACCAGCCCGATGTCGGCGCAGTCGTTCCAGAGCTGGTCGCTGCTCGCCAGGATGCGGGCGTGGGGGAAGTCGCGCTCCGCCATCTGCTTGCGCTCGGGGTTGGCGGTGACGATCCTCCGCACCTCCAGCCCGGGCGTCACCGCCACCAGTGGCGCGTGGAAAACTGATCCCGCCAGGCCGTACCCGATCACCGCAACGCCGATCCCGCTCACGGTGTGGAGTCTGGCTCATCGGCAGCCTGGGACGACGGGGTCCGTGTGGCTCGAGGACTGATCGTCGCGCCCCTCGCTGCCCGCCGGTCCGGCCCGGCGCGAACAGGTATGCTCGGTGCCTGCAGCCCTGACATGCGGAGACGGCCGGATGACCCAATCAGGCTACCCCCCCACGGATCCCGGATCCTCCGGAAACCCGGATCCCGACTCGCCGTCCCCCCTGGGGGACCAGTCGAGCTGGGACACGCCCTGGACGCCGGATCCCAGCAGCACGCCGCCGATCGCCCCACCGCCCGGTGGCCAGCCGGCCTCGGCGTACCCTCCGCCCGATCCCGCCGCCCCCTGGGGTCAGCCCGGACCCGATCCAGCCGCTCAGTCGGGCGGATTCGGTGCGCCGCCGGCCGGACCTCCACCTTCCCCCTTCGGGATACCCCCGAACGCCGCCGGCGCACCACCGCCGGGCTTCGGCCCGGCGCCCTACGGGCAGGGCCCCTACGGACCGGGTCCCGGGTACCCGGGCATGGGCTATCCCATGATGGGGATGAGGCGTGGCATGCGACCCATGGGAGGGGCGTATCTCCGCCGGCGCGCCATGAGCACCACCGTGATCGGTGCGGTCATCCTCGTGATCGGGATCGTCATCACTGTGGGCGCCTACGGCGCCACCTCGAGCAGCGCGACCGGTGGCACTTACTACGTCCCCTGGGGCCTCATCGTCATCGGGGGCCTGTGGATCATCCGCGGGCTGATGATGTTCGGAAGGTCGACGAGACTCCCCTGACCCTTTCTCAGCCGCCCCGTCGCCGGACGGTGCGCAGGGCTCGGCTGCTCGTCGCCGCGCCGCTCGCCGCCATGGGCCTGGCTTCGGCCGCGGCCGTGCCCGCGCAGGCGGCTGGTCCGTGGTGGCAGCTGGTGGCGTTCC
>OCZT010000655.1_pt1 | contig 34692 bp, 32 predicted proteins | sample 1539031 | NCBI WGS metagenome assembly OCZT01 (sample SAMEA3539308, study PRJEB22396) | soil metagenome | biome: tundra; feature: field; material: soil | place: USA | collected 2010-05 | depth 0.15 m | reverse complement strand
GTCCGACGTTCCGCCCGGAGCGCCGCGACGCGCGTCCGTTCGAACCGCGCGAGCCCCGCCCGTTTGAGCCGCGTGAACCGCGCCGCGAACCCGCCGCCGGTGAGCGCAATTCCGTCCCGCGCGATGGACAGCGTGATTTCTCGCGCGATGAACGCCCGGCTCCCGCAGCCGCGCCCCAGAAAAAGTCCGGCGGTTTTATCGCCTGGCTCAAGGGCCTCTTTGGCGCCAAACCCGCCTCGCCCGAGGTTCGCACCGGCGAGCGCGACGACCAGGGTCGCGACGGCCAGCAACGGCACAACCGCCGTCGCCACCGCGGCGGCCGCGGCCGGGGCGGCTTTCAGGGCGACAACCGCGGCCCGCGTGAGCAGCCCCGCGATCCCCGCGATGAGACCGGCCCGTCGTCCCAAGACGGCGGCCAGCCGGGCGAACACCGCTACGAGGGTGGCGGTCGCGGTCGCCATCGGGGCGGCCGTGGCCGCAACCGCGATGACCGCAGCGGTCCGCGTCCCGAGGGCCAGCAGGGCGGCGGCGCCATCTAAGCGCCCGCCATCCGATCAATCCCAAGACGCCCGCCATCGCGGGCGTCTTTTTTTTGCCTTCACCACGGATGCGGCTGAAAACCCGCCGAAACATGTCGTCGATCATTTTAACCACGGATTTCACGGATCGTACGGATACGATTCCGAACCCAAATCGGGAGGCCTTGCATCCGTGTTATCCGTGAAATCCGTGGGCAATCGGTTTGGCTGGTTCGGCAATCCGCGGTCATTCGCGTAATTCGCGGGAAAAGGATTGATGCCTTTCTTGCGGTCGCCTCACGGTTCAGGCTTTCAACTTTCACCCTTCCGCCTTCAACCTTCCTCCCATGGCCGATCTCATCGTCAACGGCGGCAAACCCCTCTCCGGCACGATCACGCCGTCGGGCAACAAGAACTCCGCGCTGCCCATCCTTTGCGCCACGCTCCTCACCGACGAGCCCGTGCGGCTGCTCAACGTCCCCGCCATCACCGACGTCGAGAAGCTCGTCACGTTCTTCGCCGAGCAGGGCTCGCGCGTCACGTGGGACAAGGCCACGGGCACGATGACGCTCGATCACTCGACGTTCGATGGCAGCCGCCTGCAGGGCAAACTCCCCTCGGGCATGCGCTCGTCCGTGCTGCTGTTCGCCCCGCTGCTGCAGCGGATGAAAAAAATCGCCATCCCTTCGAACGCCGAGGGCTGCTCGCTCGGCATCCGCGAGCTCGATCCGCATTTGGAGATCCTCCAGAAGCTCGGCGCGAAAATTTCGCACAACGCCTCGCTCACGCTGACGCTCAAGGGCCGCTTCCGCGGCGCCCGCCACTGGCCGGATTACATGTCCGTCACCGCCACGGAGAATTTCGTCATGGCCGCCGCCCTCGCCGAGGGCACCTCGGTCATCATCAACGCCGCCAGCGAGCCGCACGTGCAGGACCTGTGCGGCGTGCTCGCCGGGATGGGCGCGAAGATTTCCGGCCTCGGCACCAGCCAGCTCACCGTCGAGGGCGTGAAGCGGCTCAAGGGCGGCACGTTCACCATCAATACCGACTACCACGAGGTCGTCACCTTCCTCGCGCTCGGCGCCATCACCGGCGGCGAGGTGAAGGTGCGCCACTCGCTGCCGCATCACTTCGACCTCATCACGCGCGCGTTCGAGAAGCTCGGGGTCATCGTCGAGCACCAGGGCGACACCGCCATCGTCCGCCGCCGCCAGAAGCTCGTCATCGAGGCACCCTACACGAGCAACCTCCTCCCGAAGATCGAGGCCGCGCCGTGGCCGTATTTCCCGGTGGACCTGCTCCCGTGCATGATTGCCCTCTCGGTCCGCGCGAAGGGCGCCATTCAGTTTTGGAACAAGGTCTATGAAGGCGGCTTTACCTGGATGCCCGAGCTCTCGAAGTTCGGCGCGCACGTCGTGGTGAGCGACCCGCATCGCATCATCGTCTTCGGCGACCGCCCGCTGCGCCCGGCGACCGTGGACGCCCCTTACATCATCCGCGCCGCGGTCGCGCTCTACATGGTCGCCGCCAGCATTCCTGGCCGCTCCGTCGTGAAAAACGCCGACACGATCAAACGCGCGCACCCGAACTTCGTGGAAAACCTCCGCAGCCTCGGCGCCGAGGTGGAGTGGAAGTGAACAGATTTTCGATTTCCGATTGCAGATTTCCGAGTGAACCCAACCCGTCCTAAGCCGTGAGCCAATCGCCAATCGGAAATCAAAAATCGCCGATGTCGCCGGTCCCGCCGGCGACCGGCCTCGGCTTCATCAGCTCCGCTCTCTCCGCGCCGCTGTCGCCGGCGGAAGCGGCGTTGCGCCCGCTTTCCTTTGCCGACTTCACCGGCCAGTTGAAGACCGTCGAGCGGCTGCAGGTCATGGTCGGCGCCGCGAAGAAGCGCGGCGAGGCCCTCAATCACGTCCTGTTCTCCGGGCCGCCCGGGCTCGGCAAGACCACTCTCGCCTTCATCCTCGGTCACGAGCTCGGCAAAAGCGTCCGCGTCACCTCCGGCCCCGTCATCGAAAAAGCCGGCGACCTCGCCGGCCTGCTCACCAGTCTCGAGGAGGGTGACATCCTCTTCATCGACGAGATCCACCGCATCCCGAAAACCGTCGAGGAATATCTCTATTCCGCGATGGAGGACTTCCGGCTCGATATCATGATCGACCAGGGCCCCAACGCCCGCAGCGTGCGGCTCTCGATCCCGCGCTTCACCCTGATCGGCGCGACCACCCGCAGCGGCCTGCTCACCGCGCCGCTCCGCTCGCGCTTCACGTTGCAGACCCGCCTCGATTACTACGACCATCCCACGCTCGAGGGCATTGTCCGCCGGAGCTGCGGCCTGCTCAAGGTCGCGATCGACGAGGGCGGCGCGAAGGAGATTGCCATGCGCGCCCGCGGCACGCCGCGCGTCGCCAACAATCTCATCAATTTCATCCGCGACTTCGCGCAGGAGCGCGCCAAGGGCAAGATTACCCAACCCGTCGCCGCCGCCGCGCTGGAGCTGCTGGAGATCGATGCCGCCGGTCTCGACGAAATGGACAAGCGCATGCTGCGCGTGATGGCGGAGAATTACGGCGGCAAGCCCGTCGGCATGAGCACGATCGCCGTCGCCGTCGGCGAGGAAGCCGAAACGCTCGAGGAAGTCCACGAGCCGTTCCTCATTCAGGAAGGCTACCTCCAGCGCACGCCGCAGGGCCGCCTCCTCACCGCCAAAGGCTACGCCGCCGTCGGCCTCAAGCCGTTGGGCGGCGACCAAGGCTCGCTGCTGTAGAAAATCCACGGAGGCGCCGTGTGATCCGGACAAGCCTGCCTTATTTTACAGTGTCCAACCCGTGAGTTCCGCCCACTCCTTTGCTGCCTCCCAGACCAAGTCGTAGATCGGATCTTTAATGTCGTAATAGGCCTCTTCGTCGGCGGCGTGGCGCTTTGCGATCTCGCGCTTGATCAGCTCGATGCTTTGCGCCGAATTCGGATGAATGCGCAGGTAGTCCCGAAACAGAATCGCATACCGCTGGTTGGGATGGCCTGCGATGCGCGCATGCAAGTTCACCTTTCGCATTAATTCCTGTCGGTAAAAAAAGAGCTTTCGCCACAACGCAGGGTCGGGATTCTCCCCCTTGGGCACATGGTCCCGGTCCACCGTCGGCCGGTGTTCATAGCCAGCCGCCGTCAACCGCTCGGTTATTTCCGGCGCAAGGGTCCGCACCGTGACCTGGATATCGATCACGTCCTTCGCCCCAAGACCCGGGACCGCCGTGAATCCAATATGATCGATTCGCTCCGCCAGTGGTCCGAGCGCCACGCCAAGCGACGCCTTCAGCACCTCGAATTCGCGCGGCCAGCGTGGCTGGTAGTCGAGGATGACAATCATCAGAGGGTCGGAATCACCAAGCTAAGATTCGCGCGCAGCAGTATGCCGCCTCTGTGCGATTGGGCGGTGAAGTGCGCCTGAAAAACGAAAGGCAAGCATGCCATACTCGCTCAAAGCTTGAGGGTGATTTCCTTGCCCTGCTCCGACGACGCGTAGACGGCCTCGAGGATGCCGATGACCTTGATCGTCTCGGTCCACGGCACCGGCGAGGGCTTGTCGTTCACGACGCAGTCGACGAACGCCGCGATCTCGTTCCAGTGCGGGTGCGCCACGTGCACGGGATGCATCAGCGTGCCTTGGGAGAAAGTGCCGTTCGTGACGGTCGCGAAATCCGCGCTCGGCCATTTCACGCCGCCCTTCTTGCCGAAAACCTGGGCGAGGAGTTCCTCGTTCTCCACCTGGTGACACATCCACGCGGCCTCAAGCATGAGCGTCGCGCCGTTGTCAAAGTGCACGATGCCCGCGGCAAAATCCTCGACGGTGTACCGTGCGCGGTCCCACTCACCCCACATGTTGGGCATGTCGTGGCCCTTCGCGAAGACGGTCTTCGCCGTGCCCGAGACGCGCACCGGCTTGGGAAAACCCATCAGCCACAGGCAGAGATCCAGCGCATGCACGCCGATGTCCATGCACGGCCCGCCGCCGGCGAGAGCCGCGTCGATGAAACCGGGCGAGGGCGGCAGCCAGGCGCGGCGCATGGCGCGGACGCGCGCGTGATACGCCTCGCCGAGATTGCCGCCGTCCACCCACGCCTTCACCGCCACGCCGCTTTGCGTGAAGCGTTGATGCTGCGCCGTCATGAGCTTGAGCTTCTTCTTGTCGGCCAGCTTGCCCATCTCGCGCACCTCCGCGGTCGTCACCGCGAGGGGTTTCTCGCACAGGACGTGCTTGCCGGCGTTGAGGGCCGCGAGCGCGGCGGGCGTGTGCACCTTGTTCGGCGTGCAGATATCGACTGCGTCGAGGTCGAGCTTCAGCAGGTCGCGGTAATCGGAAAATGTCCTGGCCCCGCCGGCCGCGTCGGCGGCCTTCCTCGCCGTCGCCTCCGAGACGTCGGCGATGCCGACGATTTCGACCTCGGGGAGATTTTTCCACCCGGGGATATGAACGGCCTGGGCGATACCGCCGCCGCCGATAAGACCAACGCGAAATTTACGGGATTTCATGAGGTAGGAAGTGCAAGCGAGGCGCAGGCCGCCGCCCGCGACAACATCAAATCGTCCCGCGCCCGGGCCGAACATTCACCCCACCCGGCCGGCGTGAATCTGCCTTGGCTTCGGCCGCCCGGCGTTTATTCCGATGCAGATGGACGCTTCCACCCCACCTCCAGTCCAGCCCGGCTACAAGGACCGCCGCACCGGGCTCATTGTCTTCGGCATTTTCGCCATCCTGATCGGCGGCGTCTGCGCCCTGCTCGTGCCCCTCGCGTTCTTCGGCCAGATGATGGCGGCCCGGCGCCTCGGGACCGACTTTGACTCGTCCGCCGCCATCATCGGAGCGACCGTGTATGGTTTGATGGCGGTTGTGCTGATCTGGCTGGGCGTGGGTTCGGTGCTCGCGCGGCGCTGGGCGAGGGCCCTGCTCCTGTGCCTCGGTTGGATGGGGTTGATCATCGGCCTGATCGCCATGCCCGCCGTGTACATGGCGATGAGTACCATCGGAGACACCATGCGGGCCCAGGGTCAGACCGTGCCGCCCGCAACCCTGGCCATCATCAAGTTTGTCGCCCTGGCGACGACGTTCGCGATCTACATCGTCATCCCGGGCGTCGCCGTGCTGTTTTACCGCAGCCCGCATGTGTGGCATACCTGCGAAGTGCGCGACCCCGTCTCGCGCTGGACCGACCGCTGCCCGCTCCCCGTGCTGGCGCTCTGTCTGCTGAAGGGTTTCGGCGCCGTGATGCTGCTGGTCATCCTGCCCATTTACGGCCAGGCGTTTCCGCTGGCCGGCTTCGTGGTGCAGGGCTGGCCGGCACGGCTGCTCTGGCTCGCCGTGATCGCCTTCATGGTTTACGCGGCCCGCGGATTCTACCGGCTGGATCTGCGCGTCTGGTGGATCTACACGGTCGGCGCGATGCTGTTGTGGACCTCGTCGCTGGTGACGCTCCAGCGCGTCGGCCTGGTTGATTTCTACCGGCAGATGGGTTTGCCCGAGCGGCAGCTTGAGCTCATGGCGAACAACCCGCTGCTCCAGAACGGCTCGATCCTGTGGCTGAGCCTCGCGAGCATGGTGGCCGTTCTCGGCTACCTGCTCTACGTGCGGCGCTATTTCGCCCCGCTCAAAGATCGCCCTGCTGCGGCCTGAGCACGATTTCCTCGACGACGGTCCGCCGCGAGAGCCGGTAAATGTCGAGGAACGCCCGCGCCACGTCCTCCGCCGGCATCATGCGTGGCGCGACCACGCCGCTGCCCTTCCAGGAAGGCGACGCCGTCGCGCCGGGATAAACGCAGCACACGCGCACGCCCTGGTCCTTCAATTCGGCCCGCATGACCTTCGACAGCCCGGTCACGCCAAATTTCGCCGCGCCGTAGCCGGCGCCGCCCGGATACGCGATAAGCCCCGCGATGGAGCTCATGTTGAACACATCGCCGCGGCGGCGCCTGACCATCGCGGGCACGAACGCCCGCGACACCAGGAACACGCTGCGGAGATTCGCGGCGATCAGGCCATCGAAGTCCGCCACGCTCATTCGCGTGAACGGCGCGCCGGCGAACTTGCCCGCATTGTTGATGAGCACATCCACCGTTCCGTAACGTTTCGTCACGGCCGCCGCCATTGCGGCCACCGCGGCCTCGTCACTCACATCACAGGGGAAGACGGCCGTGGTCGCGCCGAGCCTTGCGCAGGTGCGCGCCACCGCGCCCAGGTTCTTGGCGTTGCGCGCCACCAGCGCGAGCCGGACGCCGCGAATCTCCCGGGCAAAAACCCGCGCGATCGCCGCGCCAATCCCCTGCGACGCACCGGTGATGAGGACGACGGGTTTCATGCAGCAAAGCTCCAACTTCCAACCTCCAAGCTCCAGAGAATTTTCAATTCCCAAGCTTCAATGATTGGAATTTCTATGACGTTTGGAGGTTGGCCCTTGGAGCTTCCATGCGCCTCCGGCGCGCGGTCAGCACAGCAGCGAGCCAAAGTCCATGAAGTCGGCGACGAAGCCGCCCTTCACGCCCTTGCAGATCACGCTCACGGCGTCGTGCGAGTGCAGCGACTCGAGATGCGAGCAGGCAATCTGGAAATCCTTGATCCGCCGGTCGCCGTTGAACTCGCGGTAGAGCAGCCGCGCGGCGTCCTCCACAAACTTGAGGTTGGCGCCGTTGAGCTCGGCGAAGGCCTGCTCATCCTCGCGCTTCACCATCACCTGCGTCTCCGTCTGGAGCGCGTTCAGGCAGTGCGCGCGCACGTCCTCGATCCAGATTTTCTTCCCCTCGACCTCCTCGAGGCACACCCGCGCCTTGCTGCGCTGCGAATGCGGCACGCCGTAAACCCCGCGCTTGTCGCGCGCGTGCTCGGTCAGTTCCGCCGAGCACGGGCAGGCCGACGAGTAGACGAAATCGAAATGGATGAATCGCCGGTAGCGCCCGTCACGCGTCATCACGCCCTCGAAGGCGACCTCGTAATATTGCCAGCCTTTCAACCCGCTGCGGAGGCTCGGCTGCAGCAGCGGGTAAGAAAACGCCACCTTGAGCCGCGCCGACTTCTTTCCGACGTTGCGGAGATAGGTTTTCAGGATCTTGCCGATCCACTCGCCGGTGATGACGCCGTCCTTGTGCTCGTAGAATGAGCGCATGATGCGGCTCATGTTGATGCCCTTCAGCTCGGCCTCGAGCGAGACGGTGCCGGTCACGCTGGTCTCGAGCGTGAGCACCTTGCCGGCCTTGGTGCGGTATTTGAGCGGCAGCCGGAAATTATGGATGCCGACCTGCTGGATCGGCACGCGGGCGCCCCGCAAGGCGGTCGGCGACGCCTCCATCATGTCGGGCAGCGTGGCCCGGTAGGCCGGCGTGGCGCGAAACGCCGCATCGTAGTCGTGCTTGATGCGCGCGGGAATTCCATCCGCGGAGCGGTGGAGATACATCGGCTTGTGCTTCATGTCGTTTTTTGCGTTCGGGCCAGGCGGTTGTGACGATAACCGTAGCCCCGACCAGGTCGGGGTTAGCTGGCCAAGAAATTGTTACGGCTGTCGGGTCCAAAATATTCGGCGTAATTGCGCGGGGTTTCGTAGAGCCGCACACAATGCAGCCGGCCGGCGGTGAGGTGGGGCTCGATCTCGTTCCAGAAAGCGATGACGAGATTCTCGGTCGAGGGATTGATGCCGCGGAGAAACTTCACCTCCTCGTTGAGGTTGCGATGGTCGCATTTGTCCACCACCGCGCGGTTCAAAATGCGCTTCAGCTCGCCGAGGTCCATGACATAGCCGGTTTCCGGGTCGGGCTGGCCGCGCAGGGTGACCTCCAACACGTAATTGTGGCCGTGCCAGTGCGGGTTGGTGCACAGCCCGTATTTCGCAGTGTTCCAGCGCTGGCTCTTCGCGGGATTGTGCAAGCGGTGAGCCGAATTGAAATGCACCTGCCGCGTGATAAAGACCGTGCCCGTCAGTACGCGGGGCGCGCGGCGGGGCGTGGAACGGCGGCGGGATTGGGCGGACATGGAGGGTCAGAGGTAGCCAAAAACCGGCGCGGGTCAATGCGCAGACGAGGTTTGCGCGCGCCCGCGAGAATTGATTTGTGACCGGCGCGGGCACGCGCTTGCTCGGCATCAACCATGGCGATGCGATTTTGCATTCTCGGCAGCGGCAGCTCGGGCAACAGCGCCCTGCTCCAGACCGAGGGCGCGCGGGTGCTGGTGGACGCCGGGTTTTCCGCGAAAAAACTCGTCGCCCTGCTCGCCGTCGCGGGCGAGGCGCTGGAACGGATCGACGCCATCTTTCTCACCCACGAGCACGGCGACCATGCCGCGGGCATCGAGGGCCTGAAGAGATTCCCGCACATTCGCGTCTTCGCCAACGCCGCCACCGCCCGCGCCGTGCAGGCCGGGCTCACGCACCGGCCCGACTGGCAGATCTTCGAGACGGGCGCCCGCTTTCGCTTTCGTGACCTGGAGGTCGAGAGCTTCACCGTGCCGCACGACGCCCAGGAGCCGGTGGGCTTCCGCTTCACCAGCGGCTCGGAGGGCGATCTCTTCGCGCCGCGCCGCTCCCTCGCTTTTCTGACCGACCTCGGCCATGCCCCGCAGCACATCCGCGAGCACATCCGCGAATGCGAGGTCATCGTCATTGAGGCCAACCACTGCCCGGAGCTGCTCAAGGCCGACGTGAAACGGCCCTGGGCCACCAAGCAGCGCATCAGCGGCCGGCACGGCCATCTGTCCAACGACGGCGCCCGCGAGCTCCTCGCGGCGGTGGCCAGCCCGCGCTGGCGGCGTGTTTACCTCACGCATCTCTCGCGCGATTGCAATTCGCCCGCCGCGGTCGAGCGGGCGCTCGCGGACGTGCGCGTCACGCTGCGCGCCTGCGAATTCGCGGTGGTCGGGGCCGGCGAGGGCACGCCGTTCTACAATTTCGACTGACCGGCCGGCGGCCCAGGGTGGCTCTCGTGCTCGGCAATGTATTTCCGGGTGGCGGCGGGCAGCTCGTTCCAGATGCGCCAGGCGATGATGCCGCCCACCAGCGCGAACGGCATCAGGAAGATCGGCCACCACTGCCAGTTGTGGCCGGTCCAGCTCGTGCCCGTGAGGAAACCGACGCACACCGACTGCACGCTGCTGCCGAGATAAACACAGCCGTCGATCAGCCCCGAGCACGTCGCCGTCGCCTTGCGCCCGCCGAAATCCGCGGCCGCCGTGCCCGACATCAGCGAGTGCACGCCCGTCACCGCGGCGACAATCAGCAGCGCCGCGATGCCGACCATGAACGGGAGCTTGAAGAGGTTCATCGCCATGACCGCCGCCATCATGAGCATGAACATGGAAAAGATCGCCGCCGGCGGGCCGCGCCGGGACTGGAAAAACTTATCCGAGATCAGCCCGGCCGCGAAACCGCCCACGATACCGAACAGGCACAGCAGCAGACCCCAGTTAGCAACGATACCCTCCGCCCCCAGCTGCGGCACCTGTTTCGCAAAAATCGTGTACCACTGCATGATGCCGTTCCGCAGCACGCCGGCGGTCAGCTCCACGGCGCCGAGCATCAACATGATCGGGCTGAGAAAGACCTTCTTGAGCAGGTCCATTGTTGTGTACTCGTCCTGCATGTGGCCGGACGACGCGTCATGGGTATCAAGGTATGGAAAGCCCGCGCGCTCGGGGGTCTCCTTGATCAGCCACACGTCGAGCACCAACCAGATAAGTAGGATGGCCGCCGGGACGAAGAACACCGCCCACGTCGCATCATGCGTCGCCCCGCTCGGCACGAAGATCCACCGGAGCAGCGTCGACACCGGGTTGTCCGCCCCCGCCGCGACCTTGGTGAGGTCCACGATCGCCTGGCCCCACTCGAAGGCGAAATACACGCCGAACGAAATCAGCGTGCCGAAGATCGCGCCAAACACTCCGCGCTCCCGCACATGGAACCAGTTTGCCTTCACCTTGATGATCGAGACCGCGCCGTAACTCTGGAAATACATGTTCAGCGAGTAGGTCACGACAAACGGCCAGAACAGCGGGATCGACGTGCGGCCGGTCAGCACCAGCCACGTGATCACGCCGAGGATGATGTTGGCCAGCGACGCGCCGAGCGCGGCGATGATGATGCCCTTCTTGCCGCCGATCCGGTCCACCAGCGGGCCGTTCACGAGGAAGGAAAATGCATAGACGCCCGTGCCCGCCGCGAAAATCAGCCCAAAATCCTCGTTGGACATTAGCGTGCCGAACGCGTTTTTCGCCACCGTGAGGTTGTACCGCCCCATGTAGAGGAACGAGTACGTCATCCCCAGCGGGAACCAGTTGATGAAGCGCCGGCTCAGGAACCACGGCCCGTGCTTGAGCGGGTTGTTGTAGAAATAGATCCCGATGACGGCGATGAGACAGATGGCGACGATTCCGAGGGACGACATGTCAGGAGGCGTTGGGAAAAACGGGCGGAGCAAAAGCGAGCCCGCGTCCAACGTCCAGCCGAACCCCGGCGAATGCACGGAAATTCCGCCGGCGCTGTGGCACGGGCCTCCCGACCCGTGGGTTCGGACATCACGGGTCGGGAGACCCGTGCCATATCCACCCGCGGGTGACAAAACGGCGACGGCCCGCCGGCGCGCTTGCAGGCTTGGCCCGCTTCTCGCAGCGTCGTTGCGCATGAGCGCTGCCGTCCCGTTTCGCCGCACCAAGATCATCTTCACCCTCGGCCCCGCCACCGAGAGCGAGGCGATGCTGGAAAAAATGCTGCGCGCCGGCGCGGATGTCGTCCGCCTCAACATGGCGCACGCGACGCATGAGTGGACGCGCGGTGTCATCCGCCGTATTCGCACCGTCAGCGCCCGCGTCGGCCGCGAGGTCGCGATCATGCTGGACATCAAGGGACCGGAGATCCGCACCGGCGACCTCGCCGCGCCGATCGAGCTCAAGGCCGGCGAAATCTTCGACTTCACCGTGAAACCCGGGGCCGAACCCGGATCGGGCGAGGAAATCCGCTCGGTGGACGTGAACTACGCGAACCTCGTCAACGACATCGAGGTGGGCGCCATCGTGCTCGTGGACAACGGCCTCCTGCGGCTCGAGGTGCTCGCCAAGAGCGACGCCCACATCCGCTGCCGCGTACTCATCGCCGGCCAGCTCAGCTCGCGCCGACACATCAATCTCCCCGGCGTGAAGGTCAACCTGCCCGCCTTCACCGAAAAGGACCGCGCCGACACGCTCGTCGGCCTCGAGGAGGGCATCGACTTCGTCGCCCTGTCATTCGTGCGCGAGGCCAAGGACGTGGAGCAGCTGCGCCTTTTCCTCACCGCCCAGAAATCCACCGCGCGCATCATCGCCAAGATCGAGGACCAGTCGGCCATCGCCAACCTCGATGAGATCGTCAGCGCGTGCGACGCCCTCATGGTGGCCCGCGGCGACCTCGGCATCGAGTGCCCGTTCGAGGAACTGCCCGTCATCCAGCGGCGCGCGGTGCGGACCTGCCTCGCGCAGGGCCGGCCGGTGATTGTCGCGACCCACATGCTTGAGTCGATGATCACCCAGCCCGTGCCCACCCGGGCGGAGATCACCGATGTCGCCAACGCCGTCTACGAGTTCGCCGACTGCGTGATGCTCTCCGGCGAGACCACCGTCGGCAAATATCCCGTCGAGTGCATCCAGATGCTCGACAAGATTGCCCGGCGGATCGAGGCCGAGGACGACCTCGACACCCGCGAGCCCGCGGTCTTCACCGGCGACCGGATGAAGGTGCTGCACTCCGCCGTCGTGCTGGCAAACGAGATTCCGCACTCGAAAATCCTCACGTTCACGCGGCACGGGTTCATGGCCAACGGCCTCGCCGCCCTCCGGCCGGTGCACGCCCCCATCCTTGCGTTCACCCCCTCGCTGGAGCTGCAACGCCAGCTGCGGCTGCTGCGCGCCGTCGAGCCCTACCTGATGCCGCTGGCGAGCGAGCCCGATGCCACGATTGAAAACGCCCTCGCCCTGCTCCGCCGCGCCGGCCGCATCGCGCCCGGCGACAAGCTGATCGTCGCGACCGACATCCTGTCGCAGGACCGCCTGCTGGACAGCGTGCAGCTGCGCACCGTGAGCTGAGCGGGCGCGGCGGACCGCCGCCCTCCCCCGCCCGTTCGGGCGGCAGCTACTCGTCCGCCAGCCGCAGCGTCCGCTTCAGTTGCTGGCGGGCGCGATAGAGGCGGTTTTCCACCGTCTTCGTCGAGCAGTGCAGCGTCGCGGCAATCTCATCCATCGACTGCCCCTCGTATTCAAAGAGCACCAATGCGGTCCGCAAATCGACCGCCAGCGCCGCCACGGCAACCTGCACGGCCGCGATCTGTTCGCGCCGCACGGTGGCATGCGACGCCTGTACGCCGGCCGCCGATTCATCCGCAGTCTCCCCGCCTGTCTCGGCCCAGGCATTGAGGGAGAGCGTGGGATGACGCCGCCACCAGCGCAGCCGGTTCCGGGCCTGATTCGCCGCGATGGAAAAGCACCAGGTCGAAAATTTCGCCCCCGCGCGGTAGGTGGCGCGTTTCGTGTAAACGCGGACAAACACTTCCTGCGCGAGGTCCTCGGCCTCCGTCGCGTTGCCGACCACCCGGAAGATAAATCGCTTCACCGGCACCTCCCAGCGCTGCATCAGCGGCGCCAAGGCGTCGTCGGCGCCGCCCTGCAGGCGTCGCATCAGTTCCTCGTCGCTCGGGCCGGCGCCCGGATCCGCTTCCATGGGTTCAGCGGGTGTGGTTGAGCCGCAGGTCGGGGGCGGCCCGATGGTCGAAGGCGGCGATTTTCGGCAGCACCAGCGTCAGGTAACGGCGGCCGTCTTCGGGCGGCATGAGCGCGGCGACCTGCCGGACGTGGCGCGCAATCGCCGTCTCACAATTCTGCCGCAGGTCCTGCAGCCCGCGGTTGGCCGCGACCAGCGCCGCCGCATTACCGCGGGCCGCGGCGAGCGCGTCGCGCGCCCGGGTCGCCTCCTGAATCATCCGGCAATGCTCCTCGCAGGTGCCTGCATAGGACGCGTGCAACTGCCGGATGGCGGCGAACTGCGCGTCGGTCAGGTGGAAGTCCGAGCGCAACCACAGCATCGCATCACCCGTGGCGGCGGCCGCGTGCAATTGCGGATCGGAGTTCATCCGAAAACAGACGAATCCGGCAACCGTGGCGGCCAACACCACGAGCGCCAGCGTGCCAAAAAGGTATTTCATGGCGGTCAGGGTTTCAGCGCCGCCTGCACGCGTGGATCGAGGTCCACCAGATACGTGATGACGATGGCGTCGCGGTCTGCCCGCACGTGGGCCCGCGCCAGGGCGCTGCCGGAGTATCCGGCCGCGACCAGCGCGATCAGGGCGACCGTGGACCAGGCGACGGCATGGGAGCGCACGTAGGCGGGCCAGGACATGTCCGGGCACTTGCGGATCCGCTGCCAGACCGCCGCGCGGAAGTTCGGATCGGATGGCGGTGTCACCCGCCAGCCGCGAAGAACTTCGGAGAGGGAATCACGGGATGAGTTCATAGGGTTGATGGAGGACTATACACCACTCGCGTCGAAATCCCTCAGGAGCGAAACAAGAACTAATGCTGAGTGGTTTTCGCGGGGCCGGTGTATGACGGAATGACAACCACTCACCACGAGCGGTCCCCAACTCAAAAACAACTATCGCCGTGAAAGCCATTAAACTCCTCACCGCCTCCGCCCTCCTCGCCGGCCTCGCCGCCTTCAGTTTTGCCGGTCCCAGCACCCAATTCTGGAGCCACCAGACCAAGAACCCGCCGGCGCAGCCGGCCAAGGCCAATACGCAACCCGATCAGGGCATCGCATCTGCCAACCCGGTCATGACCTGTGACGGATGCAAGACCACCGAACTGCGCGATTTACGGCAGGTTGGCGGTCCGAAGAGTACCGTCGTAACGGGGATTATCGTCGGCGCCAAGCATACCTGCACGCACTGCGGCGGGGAAGTGAAGGTCGTGAATAGCAAACTGACCAACTCGATGCCGAAAGCTTGCCCGATGTGCGGCCCTGACGCGGCTAACTGCATCGCCACGGTCTCGCCGGCCAAGAAAGCCTGAACGAAATCCTTGCTCGCGGCACGCGCCCAGAAGGCCCGCGCAACCTACCCTCCGCAACCCCTGATCTTCGCGTCGCCATGAAAGACTCGAATCTACCTGTCGCCATCCTGCTGCTAGGGACCGCATCCCTGACGCTGGCCGGCCCCAGGCTCGAATGCTTCAACCAAACGCAGAAGCGCTTGGAAGAGCGCAAGGCTGCGGCAGCTCAAGCTGCCAAGACCACAAATGACACCGCCTTGTCGGCCATGGTCTGCCAGTCGCCTTGCGGTTGCACAGGCGGGAGTATATGAGACTTTGACTGTCATGGCGGATCAAAGTTGCCAACCCAGCCACCCATCGCGGTGGCTGGGTTGTGTGTCCTTCCCGCTCTCCAACCAAACCAAAAACATGATTAAAAAACTGCTCATCACCCTCGCTTTGGCCCTCGGCCCCATTGGTGCCTTTGCCGACGCTCCAGCCGCAGATGCCAACTGGCTGGCCAAGGCCAAGGCGGACTATCCGCTCAAGACCTGCATCGTCTCCGGGGAAGAACTTGGCGGCGACATGGGGGAGGCGGTTGACTACGTCTATCGCCAGCAGGGTCAGCCTGACCGCCTCATCCGTTTCTGCTGCAACAAGTGCGTCGCTAAGTTCGAGAAGAACCCAGAGAAGTATCTCAAGGAGATCGACGAGACGGCCGCCAAGGCAAAGAAGAGCTGATCATTCCATGACTGCGCGCCTGCTCGTCGCCACTGTATCATGTCTGGCAACCCTGCTGTTGGCGGGTTGCGCCAGTGCGCAAACAGCCGAGAAGGAGGCGAGGGACCAGGTAGCAGAGATCGGCCGCCAACTGCCCACGGCCGAGGCCAAACCCGAACTCCCGCAGCTTCGATCAGATTCGTCACTGGCCGATTTCACCCTCTATGCCGTGCTGAATCATCCGGCCGTCCTGGCCAGCTATCAGGAGTGGCGGGGTGCCGTGGAAGCGATCGCGCCAACCCGGGCTTTGCCCGACCCAAAATTCACCTTTGAGGCCGACATCGCGGACACGCTGATGACGTTCATGCCCGGGTTGATGTTCGACTTCATGACCCCGGGCAAACGCAGGGCGATGGCCAAGGAAGCCACAGCCTCCAGCCAGATCGCTTATCGAGTCTATGTGTCGACGGTGCTGCGGGTCGCAGCCGAAGTCCGGAAGAGCTGGATCGATCTCGCCTATGTCGAAGAAAGCATCCGGCTGCGGGAGGCGTCCCTTGCGACCATCGCCCAGGCCGAGGCAGTCGTGGAGGCGGATTACGCTACGGGCCGCGGAATGGGCACGCTGGAGAGCCAAGTGCGCTTCGCCAATGAAGGCGCCCGCATACACGCGGAAATTGCAGTGCTGAACGACCGTTTCGCCGCCGTCCGGGCCGGCTTCAAGTCAACTCTGGGTCTGCTGCCGACGGACCCGCATCCGGCCTGGCCCCACCCCAATCAGGTGGCCACGCTGCTGCCGGCGGAGGATGAATTGTGGCGTCGCATCCAGTCATCCAATTCTGACTTGGCGCAGATGCGGGCCATGGTGGACATGGCTTTGGCCAACATCGGAGTGGCGCAAACGGCGGGGACCCCGGATTTCTCAATTGGGGCGATGGCCGACCTGAAGGCCAATCCACTGATGGTTCGTCCCACCGCCTCGGTATCGCTGCCTATCTGGCGGGGAAAGATCGCCTCGCTCATTGCAGCGGCCGAAGCCCGGCGGGATGCCGCAATTTCTCGGGTGAACGCCGAACAGCTCACTATGGCCGCCCAATTGGCCCGGATGCTCTACATGGTCCGCGAGTCCGACCGCATGATTGCCTACATCGATGACACGGCCCTGCCCAACTACGAGCGGGCTATCGCCTCGGTGGAGGCCGGCTATCAGTCCGGCATGACCGGCCTGGCGATGATCCCGGAGACAAGGCTCATGGCCCTCGGGATGAAACTCGAGCGGGCGACTGCCCTGAAGGACCGGGAAACCGCGGTCACCAGTCTGCTCCTGATGATTTCTGCTACTGCCCCCGCGGGCTCACCCCTGCTGGCAGAGAGCCGCAACGCTCAACCCTGACCTTACACCGTCATGAAAAACTCTTCTTCCTTCCTGCACCAGCTCTTGGGATTCCTGATGGCAGGTGCGGTTCTGTTCCTGAGCCTTGGGATTACCGTACCGTATAGTCACGCTGCCGAGCAGCTCTATACCTGCGGTATGCACCCGCAGATCATCAAAAAGGAGCCGGGCAACTGCCCGATCTGCGGCATGAAGCTCGTCCCCGTCCGCGCCAACACCAGCGGCCACGCCGTCGGCGCCACGACCGGCTCCGGCGAACGCCAGGTCAAATACTGGAAGTCGTCCATGACCCCTGGCGAGGTCAGCCCGAAGCCCGGCAAGGACTCGATGGGCATGGACCTCGTGCCCGTTTACGACGAGGCCGGCCCCGCCGCCGAGGCCATCCAGATCGACGCGGCCACGATCCAGCGGATGAACCTGAAAACGGGCCTCGTCACCCGCGGCCCCGTGCTGCGCGAGTTTCGGACCGTCGGCAGCATCGCCTACGACGAAGCGGGCCTGCACGACATCACCCTGAAATACGAGGGTTGGATCGAGAAGCTCTTCGTCAACACCACCTGGGCCACGGTGAAGGCCGGCGATCCGCTCTTCGAGATTTATTCGCCCGACCTTTACAACGCCGAGCTCAACTATCTCGTCGCGCTGCGCAGCGAGGGCGCGGCTGGCGGCCCGCTCACCCGCGCCTCGCTCGCCCGGCTGCAGCTCTTCGACGTGCCGGCGGAGTTCATCGCCGGGCTGCAAACCAGCCGCGAGGCGCCGCGCACGCTCGTCTTCCGCGCGCCGGCCGACGGCGTGGTGATCGAGAAAATGCCCGTCGCCGGACAGATGCTGAAGCCCGGCGAACGCATCTACCGGCTCGCCGACCTCGCGCACGTCTGGGTGCTCGCGCAAATCTACGAGCAGGATCTGCCGTTCGTCCGCGCCGGCCAGGATGCCACTGTCCGCGTGACCTATGGCCCCGAGCGGACGATCGACGGTCGCGTGGATCAGCTGCTGCCGCAGGTCGAGGACCAGACGCGCACCGCCACCGCGCGCATCGTGCTGCCCAATCCCGACGGCTCCCTCCGGCCCGGCATGTTCGTCGACGTGCGCTTCGCCGCGCAGATCGCCGACGACGCCGTCCTCGTGCCCGATCTCGCGGTGCTGCGCAGCGGCGAACGCAACACTGTTTTTATCGCGAACCCCGACGGCTCATTCGCGCCCCGTGAGGTGCGGCTCGGCGTGCGCTCGCAGGGCAATCTCTATCAGGTGCTCAGCGGCCTCGCCGCCGGCGAACGCGTCGTCACCTCCGGCCAGTTCATGCTCGATTCCGAAAGCCAGCTCCGCGATGCCATCCAGAAAATGCTCAAATCGTCCGAGGCGGAGGCCGCCACCGCGGCGCTCCCGCCCGCGTCGACCGGTGCAGACGGCGGGCCCCAGCGGCCCCCGATGGAAAACGCCGCCGTCGGCATGGATGAGATGTCGATGTTGCCCCCGGACGCACGCCCGCTCCTGAAAAACCTCGCGCTGGCCACGATCGCCGCCGGCGAAGCGCTCGCGGCCGACGACTTCGCCGGCTACCAAAAGCTGCTTCCCTCGATGCGTCAGGCGCTCGTGGCATTTTTGGCCGGCTATCCGCCCGGCGAAGGCGGCCCGCTCGGAAAATTTAAGGACGCCTTGCCGGACCGGCCCGACCTCAAGGCCGCGCGCCGCGACTTCGCCTATTTTAGCACGGCCGTCGCCGACCTCGCGCGGGACAATCACCTGCCGCGCGCGGCGGCCTTCCACGTTTTCCAATGCCCGATGGCGCCCGGCATCGGCACCGGCCGCTGGCTGCAGCGCTCGGCCACGATCAAAAACCCTTTCTACGGCTCCGCCATGCTCGAGTGCGGTGAGGAATTGAAATAACTCCCAGCCCGGCTTCCCTCCATGCTCGCCCGGATCATCGACTTTTCGCTGAAGAACAAGGTGCTCGTGCTCGCGGCGACCCTCGCGCTCATGCTCGGCGGCGTATTCGCGCTGCGGCACATCCCGCTCGACGCCATCCCTGATCTCTCCGACACGCAGGTCATCATCTACACCGAGTGGCCGGGCCAGGCGCCGCAGATCGTGCAGGACCAGCTCACCTACCCGATCACCACGAAGATGCTTTCCGTGCCGGCGGCCAAGGTCGTGCGCGGGTACTCGTTCTACGGCTTCTCGTTCGTCTACGTCATCTTCGAGGACGGTACCGATCCCTACTGGGCGCGCAGCCGCGTGCTCGAATACCTCAACGGCATCGCCGGCGAACTGCCCGCCGGCGTCACGCCCCGCCTCGGACCGGATGCGACCGGCGTCGGCTGGGCGTTCATGTATTCGCTCAACTCAAAGAAGCACGACCTCGCCGAGCTGCGCTCGATGCAGGATTGGTTCCTGCGCTACCAGCTCGCCAGCGTCGAGGGCGTGGCGGAGGTGGCGTCGGTCGGCGGCTTCGTCAAGCAATACCAGGTCACCGTCGATCCGCAGCGGCTGCGCGGCTACAACCTCTCGATCAGCGACCTCGCGACGGCCGTCCGCCGCAGCAACGCCGAGGTCGGGGGCCGCTCGATTGAGATGGGTGAAAAGGAGTTCATCCTGCGCGTGCGCGGCTATCTCCAAAACGTCGACGACCTGCGCAAGATCGCGGTCGGCCGCGGCCCCGGTGGCACGCCGATTCTCCTGGGCGAGGTGGCGGACGTGCAGATCGGCCCCGACATGCGGCGCGGCATCGCCGAGCTCAACGGCGAGGGCGAGACCGTTGGCGGCATCGTGGTCGTGCGCTACGGCGTGGACACCCGGCAGGTCATTCAGGCCGTCAAAGCCCGGCTGGACCAGGCGATGAAAAGCCTCCCCGCCGACATCACCTACACTGTCGCCTACGATCGCACCACGCTCATCGACCACGCCGTCGATACGCTCAGGGGCAAGCTCATCGAGGAGAGCCTCGTGGTTGCGCTCGTGTGCCTTTTGTTCCTGCTGCATTTCCGCAGCGCGCTCGTCGCCATCGTCATTCTGCCCATTGCGGTGCTGGCGGCGTTCATCGTGATGTACCGGCAAGGCATCAGCTCGAACATCATGTCGCTCGGGGGCATCGCCATCGCCGTGGGCGCGATGGTCGACGCGGTCATCATCATGATCGAAAACGCGCACAAGCATCTCGAGCGCGACCGTGGCAATAAACCGCACTGGGACATCATCCGCGACGCCTCCATCGAGGTCGGGCCGACGCTGTTCTACTCGCTGCTGGTCATCACCGTTTCGTTCCTGCCCGTGTTCACGCTGCAGGCGCAGGAGGGCCGGATGTTCAAGCCACTCGCCTTTACGAAAACCTATTCGATGGCCGCCGCCGCGCTGCTCTCCGTCACGCTGGCGCCCGTGCTCATGGGTTTCTTCATTCGCGGCAGAATTCCGGCCGAGGGGAAAAACCCGTTGAACCGGCTCATCATCTGGCTCTACCACCCGCTGCTCGACCTCGTCATCAAGTTTCGCTGGGCCGTCATCATCACTGCAGCTGTCATTGTCGCCTGGGTGTTTTTCCCCTGGAACGCGCTGGTCGTGTCGCCGCTGCCCGAGGGCGGCGTGAAAAATCTCGCCACAAAATTCGGCCGGGCCTTCCCCTACCAGAACCTTGGCTCGGAATTCATGCCGCCGCTCTACGAAGGCGACCTGCTCTACATGCCGACGACCTTCCCCGGCATTTCGCCCACCAAGGCCCGGGAGGTTCTCCAGCAGACCGACCAGATGATCCGCGCCTTTCCCGAGGTGCATCATGTCTTCGGCAAAATGGGCCGGGCCGAGACCGCCACCGACCCCGCGCCGATGGACATGATCGAGACCACCATCATGCTCAAGCCCGAGGAGGAATGGCCGGCCGTCGATATCCTGGACGCTGGGGGGAAAATCGTCGCCCACCGTCGCCGCACCACCGACGAACTGGTCGCGGCGATGAACACCGCCGTGCAGGTTCCCGGCCTCACCAACGCCTGGACGATGCCCATCAAGACCCGCATCGACATGCTCGCGACTGGCATCAAGACGCCCGTCGGCATCAAGGTCGCTGGCCCCAACCTCGCCGAACTCGAACGCATTGGCAACCGGATCGAGGCCATCATCCGGCGCGTGCCAGGCACCAGCAGCGTCTTTGCCGAACGCGTGATGGGCGGCAACTACGTCGAGTTTGACCTCGATCGCGACGCCATCGCCCGCTACGGGCTCACCATCGGCGACGTGCAGGATGTGCTTGAGGTCGCAATCGGCGGCATGCCGCTTACGACGACCGTCGAGGGCCTTGAGCGCTACGGCGTCATCCTCCGTTACAACCGCGACTACCGCGAAAACCTCGAGGCGCTCCGCGCCATCGTCATCCCCGTCAAATCTGCCGGGGCCGGCGGCATGGGCGCGGGCCCCGGGGGGGCGGCCGCGCCCGCCAGCGGCTTGATGGCACAGGTGCCGCTGAGCGAGCTCGCCCACCTTCGCGTCGTCGCCGCGCCGATGGGCGTGAAAAGCGAGGGCGCCGTGCCCAACGCGTGGATCTACGTCGATGTGCAGGGGGTCGACATCGGCACCTACGTCCACCGGGCGCAACAGGCGGTCAACGACGCGCTCCACTCCGGCGAACTCAAGGTGCCGTCCGGCTACAGTATCATCTGGAGCGGCCAGTTCGAATTCATGCAACGCGCCCAGCAGCGCCTGCTCATCGTGATTCCGCTCACGCTGGTCATCATCGTCTTCATCATCTTCCTCAACACCAAGTCGTGGATTAAGACCGCCATCGTGCTCCTCGCCGTGCCCTTCTCGCTCGTGGGCGCGTTTTGGATGATCTACCTCTTCGGCTATAACCTGAGCGTCGCCGTCTGGGTCGGCATTATCGCGCTCGCTGGCCTCGATGCCGAGACCGGCGTCGTGATGTTGCTCTACCTCGATCTCGCTTACGACGAGTGGAAAAACTCCGGCCGCCTCCGCACCACCACCGATCTCCGCGACGCCATTTATCATGGCGCGGTCAAACGCGTCCGCCCGAAGGCGATGACCGCCGCCGTCATCATCGCCGGCCTCATGCCTATCCTCTGGAGCCACGGCGCCGGCGCCGATGTGATGAAGCGCATCGCCACGCCGATGATCGGCGGCGTCGTCACCTCGACGCTGATGGAGCTGCTCGTCTATCCGGCGATTTTCTACCTCTGGCGCCGCCGCGGCCTTGCGCCGGGGCCTGCCGCCCCGCCCCCTGGCATCCAACCCGCCCCGCTGCTGCCATGAATATAAATGAATCAGCCCCTCCCAATGAAAATTGCGCGGTCTGCGGAAAAGATACCGCCGGTGGCCGAGGCTTCCTGACTCTCCATCTTGATGGCCGTCACATCCCGCTCTGCTGTCCGCTGTGTCAAAAGGTCTATGGGGAGAACCCCGCATTCTATCTTCGGCGCCTTCAAACCCGCGAAACCATTCGCGATATCGAACCCACGCTAGGCTGGCACAATCTCGAGTAAACGCACTCCCTCGAGGTGCATGGTAGGACTATGCCCCATAGCAAAGCCGCCGTTGCCGGCGTAGCCTAATTTTACACGCCTATGCTGACCCCGGGTTGGTTTCCTTAAACAGCCTATCTGCCGGTCAGGCGCCATGTAAAATCCCCTAAAAAGACACCGAACATGAAAATCATTACGTCTCCGAGTTTCCTATTCCGAATCAGCATCGCCCTCACTCTCGCCTTAGTTCTGTGGTCACCCGCCCGGGCGCAAACCAGCGAGCCTTCCGACGGAAAGATGAAAATGGAGGGCAAGATGATGGAGTGCTGCCAGAAGATGAAGGAACATAAGGAGAAAATGATGGCCGAAATGAAGGCGCAGGACGCCGAGCTCACCGCGCAGGTCGCCCGGATGAATAACGCTCCAGAGAACGCAAAACCGGCCCTGATGGCCGCCCTCATCACCCAGCTCGTGGAACAGCGCGTTACCACGGACGCGCGGAAGGCAAAGATGGAAGAGGAGATGATGAAGCATATGATGCAGCACATGCAGATGGGCAAAGAATCGATGGCCCAATGTCCGATGATGAAGGGTATGGGGGACATGGATGCAAAATCGGACAGCACCCATGAAGAGCATCACGAGATGGAAAAGAAATGAGGGCCGATTAGCACGCGGCGCGGCGACGCAAGGAAAGAAACTTTATGATGAACCATACAAACGGATGGATGAATGGATGGTCAGGTGGAGGAATGTGGCTCTGGACCGTGCTCGGACTCGTGATCGTGGCCTTGCTCGTGGTAGTGGTCAGCAAGCTGTCCAAGAAATGATTCCGCGCCCGGCGCCCGGAAGATAAACCTTTAAGCGAGGAGCCCATTCCATGCTGATCAAAATACCGGCCAAGAAAACCGTGAGTGAGGCGGCGGCGGCCCTGCAGACTGCCGTTCAGGCCAATCACTTTGGGGTCATGCAGGTGCACAACCTCAAGGAGACCATGAACAAGAAAGGCGTGGAGTTCACTCGCGAATGCCTGATCTTCGAAGTCTGTCAGCCGCAGCAAGCGAAGAAGGTGCTCGAACAAAACATGAGCGTCTCCACCGCACTGCCCTGCCGGATCTCCATTTACGAGGAGGACGGCAAAACCATGCTGGCGACGTTGAAGCCGACCACGCTGCTGGCCATGTTCAACACGCCGCAGCTGAAAGGGGTGGCGCAGGAAGTGGAGGACACTTTGGTTAAAATCATGAAGGAAGCGGCGGATGGCGGCAGTGGCCAAAGCGTTCGCTAGCCATCGGGTATGATCCCCTAGGGGAACTCCAGAAAATCGGCTATTATCCTGCCGGGCAAATAGCGAGAGGTCATAATTGCTGAGCGCCACGAGACTGCACGAAGCAATTAATCTTCGTCAGCTTCCTCAGTCATTCAGCTCCGCAATCACCATCAACCAGACAAATTCATAAAACTAAAATTTGCCCCTGTTCGCCTCATGCTCGCGACCGTCGCCCTCGGCCTGCTCGCTTCGTTCGCCTACGCCGGTCCCAGCCCGCAATATTTTGAAACCCTCCGCCACGAATCGCAGTTCAAGCAACTGAAACCCGGCGACAAGGTCGCCTTCGTCTGCAACGAATGTAAAACCGTCTCGGAGATTCCGATCGAGTCAACTGAGCCGGCCATGGCACTATGCAAGGAAGGCACCATCGTCACCTGCCCGTCCTGCAAGATGAAAACCAAGGTCACCATGAAGAGTCAGAGCACTGAGCCTCCCACCGGAACCGTTGTGACTTATGTCAACGACAAGGGCGAAGAATGTGCCTTCGTGGCCAAGATGGCGGAGAGCAAATAAATCTCCGGCTTTGTTGCCCGCCTCACGCGGCAGGGGCTGGCCGTGGCTTTCACTTCCTCGGCTTCAACCTGAGTTATGACTGAGCACGAACATCCGCCCACCAGCCCCCCGGGAGCAAAACCGTCGCAAGACGAGATCGCCAGGAAGGCCTACGCTATCTATTTGAAGGAAGGCCGTCCGAAAGGACATGCCGACCAGAATTGGTTGGAGGCGAAAGCTCAATTGCAGCCCACCGGCTCCGACCAGTCCGGCCATCACGATCACGATGCTCACATGGCGGCGGATTTCCGGAATCGCTTCTGGATCTCGCTGGTCCTAACCCTGCCGATTCTCGTCCTCTCGCCGATGCTCCAGGAGCTGGCGGGACTGCGGGAAGCCATTCGTTTTCCCGGCGACCTCGACGTGCTGTTCGGTTTTTCCTCCGCAGTGTTTTGGTATGGCGGTTGGCCGTTTCTCACGGGGTTTTTCGCGGAAGTAAAATCCCGCCGACCCGGGATGATGACGCTCATCTCCGTCGCGATCGCCACGGCGTATCTTTACAGCAGCGCCGTGGTCTTCGGCCTGACCGGCAAGCTGTTCTTTTGGGAGCTGGCCTCACTCATCGACATCATGTTGCTCGGGCATTGGATTGAAATGAAGTCCGTGATGGGCGCATCGCGGGCTTTGGAGGAGCTGGCCAAACTCATGCCTTCAGCCGCGCATAAACTCATGCCCGACGGCCGCGTGAAGGACGTGCCGCTAGGTGAACTCGCGGTGAATGACAAAGTCCTGATCAAGCCCGGTGAAAAGATTCCAGCCGACGGTGTTATCGTGGCCGGCGATAGTTCGGTTAATGAGGCGATGCTCACCGGCGAATCGAGCCCTGTTGCCAAGAAGACGGGTGCAAAAGTCATTGGCGGGGCGATCAACGGGGAAGGTTCGTTGACCATCGAGGTCAAAGGCACGGGCAAGGATTCATTTCTTTCGCAGGTCATCGATCTCGTCAAACAGGCCCAGGAAAGCAAATCGAAGACTCAGGATTTCGCCAACACCGCGGCGCTGTGGCTCACCATTGTGGCCTTGGGTGGCGGGGTGATCACTTTCATTATCTGGCAGGTTGTCGTGGGCCAGGACTTCGCGTTCGCCATCGAACGCACGGTCACGGTCATGGTCATCGCCTGCCCGCATGCCTTGGGTCTGGCCGTGCCGCTGGTGGTGGCCGTTTCCACGGCTTTGGCTGCTAAAAATGGCCTGCTGATTCGTAATCGCGTCGCTTTCGAAGGCGCCCGAAATCTGCAGGCCATCATTTTTGACAAGACCGGCACGCTGACTAAGGGCCGCTTTGGTGTGACCGAGACCCTGATCCTTTCGCCGGACATCAATGAGGAAACGCTGCGCAGCTATGCCGCCTCCGTGGATGCGAATTCCGAACACCCCATCGCGCAGGCCATCGCCGCCGCCTCGGAAAAGAAGCTGCCGGTCGAAGGCTTTAAAAGCCTCACGGGCCGGGGCGCCGAGGGCCGGGTCGAAGGTAAAGACATCAAGGTAGTCAGCCCCGGCTACCTGCGCGACCAGAACATCGCGCTCTCTGACGCGCGCGTGCAGCCCCTGCAAGCCCAGGGCAAAACGGTCGTGTTTGTGCTGGTGGACGGGAAGTTAAAAGGGGCGATTGCCCTCGCCGACCTTGTCCGGCCCGAAGCGAAGCAAGCCATCGCGGCCCTCAAGGCCCTCAACATCCGCTGTCTGATGCTCACGGGTGATAACAAGGCGACGGCCAAATGGGTCTCCGACCAGGTCGGGCTGGATGAATATTTTGCCGAAGTCCTGCCCCAGGACAAGGCGGCCAAGGTGAAAGAGGTCCAAGCTCGGGGCATTCTGGTGGGCATGACGGGCGACGGCGTGAATGATGCCCCCGCGCTGGCGCAGGCTGATGTCGGCATCGCGATCGGGGCCGGTTCCGATGTGGCGGTCGAAACTGCCGACGTCATTCTGGTGCGGAGCAATCCGCTGGATGTCGTGGCCATCGTGCAGCTCTCCCGCGCGACCTACCGAAAGATGATTGAAAATCTTGTTTGGGCGACGGGCTATAACGTCGCCGCCATTCCGTTGGCGGCCGGAGCGCTTTATGCTTGGGGCGTATTGCTTACGCCCGCGCTGGGTGCAGTGCTGATGTCCGCCAGCATGGTGATCGTGGCCATCAATGCCCGACTGCTGAGGTTAAAGGGTGATCAGTCGGTCGAGGGATGAGTCAGCGGTTTACCCCGTTGCTATCGACGAAATTGGCGCCCACAGAAGGAATTTGAAGTCATGATCTTCATCGCGCTGAAAATGCTGCTGGGCGACCGCACGAAATATGCGGGGCTGTTGTTCGGGATTACGTTCACCTCGTTTCTGGTCACGTTTGCGGCCTCATATTTCGGAGGGATGATGACCCGCAGCTTTGCTTTGATTGCCGACAATCCGGGGACGGATGTGTGGGTCATGGACCCGGCCGTCGTGGCGATCGACCGGCCGATCAACCTGCCGACGTCGGCGTTGGGTCGCGTGCGCAGCGTCGGAGGGGTGCGCTCCGCCGTGCCGCTGGCCGTGGCCCAGGCCGATGTCCGTTTTCCGAACGGACGGTTCCAATCCTTTCAAATCATCGGGGTGGATGATGCCACGCTCCCCGGCGTGCCACTGATGAACGCCGGGGTCACAGCCGTCGTGCTCCGTGCGCCTGACGCCGTAATCGTCGACGGGGGCGGGACCAGCGGGAAGCTGAATACGCCCTCGGCGGTGGCCGACCAGTGGCCACGCGGCCGAGCGCGCTTGGACGTGCCAAGCCGCCCATTGATAAACGGAGACGAGCTCCTGATCAACGATACGCGCGTCCGGGTAGCGGGCCAGTCCCAGGCGCGGCCACGGTTTCCACCGCGGCCGCTGCTCTTCACCACCTATTCCACTGCTGAACGCATCCTGCCGCCGGAGCGGCGGCGGCTGACCTTCGTGCTCGTGACGGCTGTGCCCGGTGTGGATGCGCGCACGCTGGCGGCCCGCATCGCGACGGCCACCAAGCTTCGCGCCCGCGCGGCGGCCGATTTCAAGGAGGACACGGTCCGCTGGATGGTCGCCAACTCCGAGGACGTGGGCGACGCGGTGACGATGCTCTCGATCGCGATGCTCGTAGGGTTTGGCGTGACGGGCGTGATGATGTTCATGTTCACCAGCGACAACCTGAAGTATTACGCGGTGCTCAGCGCGATGGGCGCGTCAACGCGCCTGCTGCTCACGATGATCCTCGCGCAGACCGCGCTCTGCGCACTGATCGGCACCGGCCTTGGCCTCGGCCTGTGCGCCGTGGCCGGCCGGCTCTTCATCCTGTACGATTTTCCCTACCGCATGATGTGGTTCGCCCCGGCGGTCGGAGGCACGGCGGTCGTGCTCGTGAGTGTGGGCGCTGCCGCGTTCAGTATGCGGCCGTTGCTGAAGATGGAACCGGCCTCGTTTCTCACCGGTCGGTAGATTCGCCCGCTCCACTGCCTGCTACCCCATGGAAACCCACCCCACCCCCAGCGCCAGCCCGGCCGCAATCAACTGTCGCGGCGTGACCAAGACATATGGGACGGGCAACGCCGCCGTGCAGGCGCTGCGCGGCGTCGATCTCGAAGTGCGCGCCGGCGAACTCCTGATGCTGGTCGGTCCGTCGGGCTGCGGAAAGACGACGCTGATATCCGTGCTCGCCGGACTGCTGCAACGCGACGCCGGCGAGTGTTCGGTCCTCACCCGCGATTACGAAAAGATGGACCGCCACGAAACGACGCGCTTTCGGGGGAAGAACATCGGGTTTGTCTTTCAATCGTTCGATCTGATTCCCGCGCTCACCGCGGCCGAAAATGCGGCCATCCCCCTCTTGATCGGCGGCACTCAGCGGGGGCCGGCGTTGGAGAAAACGCGAACCGTGTTGAAGACCGTGGGCTTCGACGACCGGATGATGGGTTCCCGCCCCGCGGATTTGTCCGGCGGACAGCAGCAGCGCGTCGCGATTGCCCGTGCGCTCGTTCACAATCCGAAGCTGATTGTCTGCGACGAGCCCACCAGCGCGCTCGACAGCCAGAGCGGCAGGATCGTGATGGGTTTGATGCGGGAATTCGCGCGCGGCCAGGACCGCGCGCTGGTCGTGGTTACGCACGACGATCGGATCTTCGAGTTCGCCGACCGCATCGCGTGGATGGAGGACGGGCGCATCACCAAGGTCGAAAACGCCCCGGGCCACACGAAGGAGACCGCTCCCAAACCGTAGGACACGTTATGTTTCGCAAATACCTCATCCCTCTGATCGCCCTGGCTGGCGTCGGCTTTGCCGTTTACACCGTCGTCTGGGGTGACAAGCCGCCGCGCTCAGTCCCACCGGTCACCGCGGCACCGCAGTCGCCGTTTCCCTCTTTTGTCGCCGGCTCCGGAATCGTCGAGGCCAGCACGGAAAATATCTCGATCGGCACGCACCTCGCCGGGATTGTGGCCAAAATTTACGTTCATATCGGTAGTGCCGTGAAGACCGGCGATCCACTGTTCATGATCGACGACCGCGCGACGCAGGCGGAGATCGACACGCGCCGGGCCGCAGTCAAGGTCGCCGAGACCCAACTCGCCGCAGCCAAATATGACCTGGCTCTCATCGCACCGCTCGTCGCCAAAGGGGTGGCGACCGACGACGATCTCATCAAGCAGCGATTCGCCACCCAAAAGGCCGAAGCCCAACTCGCGTTGGCGAACTCCGAGCTGAAGTCCGGCGAAACCGAGTTGAACCGCCTTACTGTGCGCGCGCCGGTCGACGGTGAGATCCTGCAACTCAAGGTCCACGCCGGGGAATTTGCGCCGGTTGCGGTGACCGCTGCGGGAGAGCCCCCGCTGATTCTCCTCGGCAGCGTCACGCCGTTGCATGTCCGCGTCGACGTGGACGAAAACGATGCGTGGCGCGTGCGCGCGGACGCAATTGCGGTCGGCTATCTTCGCGGCAATCAGAACATCAAGACCGCGCTGACCTTTGTGCGGTTCGAGCCCTACGTTGTGCCGAAGAAATCACTCACCGGCGACGGCACCGAGCGCGTCGACACGCGCGTGCTGCAGGTGGTCTTTAGTTTTACACGCGGCGACCTGCCCATCTTTGTCGGTCAGCAAATGGACGTGTTCATCAACGCGCCGGAGCGGGAGCAACCCGGCCGGAGATGAAGACGTCCGTGCCGAGCCTCGCGCAGCGCCGTCGCTCGGGATCGATGGCGCGGGCAACATAACCGGAACCCCCTATGACTGAACACGAACATACCCCCAAGGGCACTTGGGCAAGAAAGCCGGCGCCTTCCGAGGGCTCGCCGCCTGAACATGGTCATCACGGTATGGAACCTCCCGTCAAGGTTCCGGCCGGGGCGGCCTACTATTGCCCGATGTGCCCCAACGTGGAGTCCGACCAACCGGGTGACTGCCCAAAATGCGGCATGGCGCTGGAGCGGAACCCTGCGTGGGTTGCGCCCGCAGCGGGCAGGACGATCTATACCTGCCCGATGCATCCGCAGATCGTGCGGGATCACCCCGGCGCCTGCCCCATCTGCGGCATGGCGCTCGAACCGCAGACCGCGACCGCCGGGCCGGAGGAGAATGCCGAGCTTCGCGACATGACCCGGCGCCTGTGGATCGGCGCTGCCCTCGCGTTGCCGGTGTTCGTGCTGGCGATGGCGCATTTTTTTCCAGCAGCCGCCCATTTGGCCGGCGGCAGTCTGAGTCGGTGGGTGCAATTCCTTCTTTCGACGCCGGTGGTGCTGTGGGCGGGCTGGCCTTTCTTCGTGCGCGGCGCGCGCTCCATCCGGAACGGCCATTGGAACATGTTCACCCTGATCGCGCTCGGGGTCGGGTCGGCTTGGGTCTACAGTGTCGTCGCGTTTTTCCTGCCGCAGATTTTTCCGCCGGCCATGCGTCCGCATGGCATGGTCGATGTCTATTTTGAAGCCGCCGCCGTCATCGTCGTGCTGGTGCTGGTCGGCCAGGTGCTCGAATTGCGCGCCCGCGCGCAAACCTCCAGCGCCATCAAGGCGCTCCTGAACCTCACCCCGCCCACCGCGCTGCGGGTCACGCCTCAGGGTGATGCCGAGGTCGCCCTCGCCGAGGTTCAGGCCGGGGACCGCCTGCGCGTGCGGCCGGGCGCAAAGATTCCCGTGGACGGTGTGATCGAGGAAGGCGCCTCCCCCGTCGATGAATCCATGATCACCGGCGAATCGCTGCCCGTGGAAAAGCAGCCCGGCGACCGCGTGACCGGGGGCACGGTGAATGCCACCGGCAGCTTTGTCTTCAAGGCGGACAAGGTCGGCGTCGATTCGCTGCTCTCCCGCATCGTCGCCATGGTGGCGGAGGCGCAGCGCAGCCGCGCCCCCATCCAGGGTGTGGTTGACCGGATTTCCGCCATCTTTGTGCCGACGGTCCTGGCGATCGCGGTCCTAACTTTTGTTATTTGGTATTTTGCGGGACCCGAACCCCGGCTCGCCTACGCCATCGTCAATGCGGTGGCGGTGCTGATCATCGCCTGCCCCTGTGCGCTGGGCCTGGCCACCCCGATGGCGATCATGGTCGGCGTCGGCCGTGGCGCCCAGGCCGGCGTGCTCGTGAAAAACGCCGAGGCGCTCGAACTCCTCGGCAAGGTCAACTGGCTCGTCGTGGACAAGACCGGGACACTCACCGAGGGAAAACCGCGGCTTACGGATGTCCTGCCAGTCTCTGGCCTTGATGCGGCCACACTGCTGCAATTGGCGGCGTCCCTGGAGCGCGCTTCGGAGCATCCGCTCGCCGCGGCCATCGTTCAGGGCGCTGGGGAGAGACCGCTTCCGCTGCGGGAGGTCGCTGACTTCCGGTCTGTCACGGGGGGCGGCGTGGCGGGAGTGATCGATGGGAAGGCAGTGCTCGTCGGGAAGCCGAAATTTCTGGCCGCCGAGGGCGTCGCGCTGGACGCCGCCCTGCCGGAACATGCGGACCGGCTTCAAATCGATGGCAAGACGGTGCTGTTTGTGGCGGTGAATGGAAAAGCTGCGGGCCTGCTGGCGGTGGCCGATCCCATCAAGGAATCCACGGCCGAGGCCATCACGCTGCTGCACGAACTTGGCGTGAAGCTCGTCATGGCCACGGGCGACAACCGGCGCACCGCTGAAGCCGTGGCGCGGAAGCTCGGCCTCGACCAATTCGAGGCGGACGTCGAACCCGCCGACAAAATCCGGCAGGTCAACTCGCTCAAACAAAACGGCCAAGTCGTCGCGATGGCCGGAGACGGCGTCAACGACGCTCCCGCGCTGGCCGCCGCCGACGTCGGCATCGCGATGGGCACCGGCACCGATGTCGCGATGGAGAGTGCCGGGGTCACGCTGATCAAAGGCGACCTGCGGGGCATCGCGAGGGCCATCCGGCTCTCCCGCGCCACGATGCGCAACATCCGCCAGAACCTTTTCTTTGCCTTTATCTACAACGCGGTCGGTGTCCCGATTGCGGCGGGCATTCTCTATCCGTTTTTTGGCGCGCTGCTGAGTCCGATGATCGCCGGCGCGGCGATGAGCCTCAGCTCGGTCTCTGTCATCACCAATGCCCTCCGCCTCCGCCATGCGCGGCTTTAAGCCGGCGGGAGGCCCGGTGTTTTTAGCGCTTCCCCGCCGGAGGCGCGCGGCATAGCAGTAACCGTGGACGCGGCCTTCGCGTCCCCATGCCTGACTCCATGTCCCTCCTTGCCGTCACCGTCCTCCAGAAATCCTTCCGCTCGCCGGAGGGTGAATCGAAGCTGATCGTGGACATTCCCGCGTTTTCCCTCGCGGCCGGCCAGCAGCTCGCGCTGCGCGGCGAGAGCGGCTCGGGCAAGACGACCTTTCTGCACCTCGTCGCGGGCATTCTCGCGGCCGATGCCGGCTCCATCCTGCTCGGCGGCCGCGACATGGCCGCGCTGGGCGAGTCCGCCCGCGACCGCCTGCGGGCCGAATCGATCGGCTACATTTTCCAGACCTTCAACCTGCTCCAGGGCTACTCCTGCCTGGAAAACGTGATGCTCGGCATGGCCTTCGGCGCCGGCAGCGACCGGGCCCATGCGACCGCCATGCTGGCGCGCGTCGGACTCTCGCACCGGCTGCGGCATTATCCCCGCCAGCTCTCCACCGGACAGCAGCAGCGCGTGGCCGTCGCCCGTGCCCTCGCCAACCACCCCAAGCTCGTGCTCGCCGACGAGCCCACCGGCAATCTCGATCACAAAAACGCCCGCGAGTCCCTCGCCCTCATTCGCGAGACCTGCCGCGAAAATGGCGCGGCGCTGCTGCTCGTGAGCCACGATCCGGGCGTGCTCGCCAGCTTCGGGGAGGTCCAGGATTTCGCCGTGCTCAACCGCGCAGTGCAGGAGGCGGCGTCATGAGCACCCTCGGACTCATCATCCTCCGCAGCCTGCGCCAGCATCTGCTCTCCACCGTCATCACGGCGCTCTCGATCGCCCTCGCCGGCGGCCTGCTCATGTCCGTCTGGGTCGTGAAAGTGCAGTCCCAGACCACATTCACCCAGGTGAACACCGGCTTCGACGCCGTGCTGGGCGCGCGCGGCTCAAAACTCCAGCTCGTGCTCAACGCCATCTTCCACCTCGAGGCCTCGCCCGGCAACCTCCCCTTCGCCGACTACGAGTTCATCAAGCGCCATCCCGCGGTGAAGCTGGCGATCCCGATCGCCGTCGGCGACAACCTCCGCGGCTATCGCATCGTGGGCACCGTGCCGGAGCTTTTTTCCGAGGTGGAATATGTCCCCGGAAAAAAATTCACGCTGAGTTCGGGGTCGCTCTTCAACCCGGCGGCGAAAGAGGCGGTGCTGGGCAATTTCGCCGCACAAAAGCTCGGCCTCCACCCGGGCGACACGTTCCATCCCTTTCACGGCCTCATTTACGACGAAAAGAACCAGCACGCGGAAACCTACCTCGTCACCGGCGTGCTCGCGCCGTCGAACACGCCCGCCGACAAGGTCATCTGGATTCCGCTGCACGGCCTGCAGACCATGAGCGGTCACGACCCCCGCGCCGCCACCGACGTGAGCGCGGTGCTGATCCAGCTCAAGTCGCCCACCGCGGGCTTCCTGCTCGACATGATGTATAACAAGCAGGGCAACCGCCTCACCTTTGCCTATCCCATCGGAGCGATCATGGCCGAGCTCTTCAACAAGATCGGCTGGTTCGACCAGGTGCTCACCCTCATCTCCTATCTCGTCGCGCTGGTGTCCGCCGGCGGCGTGCTGGTCGCGATCTATAATTCCATGGCGGCCCGCCGCCGCGACATCGCCATCCTGCGCGCGCTCGGCGCCCACCGCCGGATTATTTTCAGCGCCATCGTCCTCGAGGCCGCCGCCATCGGATTTATTGGCATGCTCGCCGGCTTCGCCGCGTACGCGGCCATTCTGACCGGAGTGGCCGCGATCATCCGCGCCCAGACCGGCGTATTGCTCAATGCCTGGGCCTACAACCCGGTCATGCTCTGGGCGCCCCTCGGCATGATTGCGCTCTGCGCACTGGGCGGCCTCCTGCCCGCCTGGAAGGCCTATCGCACCGACATCGCGGAAAACCTTGCCCCCGTTTCGTGATCAGGCACTCGTAGCGCACCACCCCGCATGAAACCGGCCAAACTTCCGGGTCTGCTCCTGCTGCTCCCGCTGGCGCTTCTGGCCGGTTGCGCCAAGCCCGCCCCCGCGCCTGCGCCCAGCCCCGCCCCGGCCAAACACGAGCATCATCCGCTTCACGGAGGCACGCCGGTCGTCCTCGGCGACGAAAGCTACCACCTCGAACTCGTGCTCGATGCCGCGTCCGGCCGGCTCCAGGCCTACGTCTTCGACGGTGAGCTGGAGAATTTTGTCCGCTCATCCATGCCCTCGTTCGAAATCGTCGCGATGATCAACGGCGAGGAGAAAACGCTCGTCCTTCACGCCGTGCCCAATCCCGCCACAGGTGAAACCGTCGGCGACACGTCGTTGTTCGAGGTGCAGGCGGACTGGCTGAAAACGATCAAGACTTTCGATGCCGTGGTGCCGAGCGTCACCATCCGCGGGACGACGTTTTCCGACGTGGATTTCAATTTCCCGCAGGGCAACGACAAGGACTGATAGGCAAACCATGTAGGGCGGGGTCGCTGACTCCGCCTTCGCTGTTCCGAGGTAGGGCGAGTCGTCCTCGACGAGCCGTGCCATAACATCGGCTCATCCGCCCGCCTTCGCCAAGGCTTCGGCGGACAGGGAGGATTCGCCCTACCTTCCAAACAGGCGGGATCAGCGACCCCGCCCTACAACGGCTCCCGCTCAACGCAGCGCGCCGACGATCGTGCGGACATTGTGGCGATACATCGCCTCGTAGGTTGCGGCGTCACTGTCCGCCGTCCCAAGGCCGTCGGCATACAGGGTGCCCCCGGACTGCACGCCGGTTTCCGCGACCAGATTCGCCATCAAGGCGGAATTCACGCTGCTCTCCGCAAATACCGCGCGGATGTGCTCGCGCCGCAGCAGATCAATGAGCCGGGCGAGTTGCCGGGCATCGGGCTCGCTGTCGGTGGACAGCCCCGCCATGGCATGAACGGTGAATCCATAGTCGCGGGCAAAATAACCGAAGGCGTCGTGCGACGTGACCAGCTGCCGGCGCGCCGGCGGCAGCCGGGCCAGCTCGGTCGCCACCCAGGCTTGAAGCGCGTGCAGCCGCTGTTGATACAGATCGGAAGAGCGTCGTGTAGGGAAAGAGTGTAGATCTCGGT
>OCZT010000654.1_pt1 | contig 34693 bp, 34 predicted proteins | sample 1539031 | NCBI WGS metagenome assembly OCZT01 (sample SAMEA3539308, study PRJEB22396) | soil metagenome | biome: tundra; feature: field; material: soil | place: USA | collected 2010-05 | depth 0.15 m | reverse complement strand
GCTGGCCCGCGCCCGGGTGACCGCCGCGTGGCGCGAGTCGGCGCCGCCCCCGCCGCTCTGGGCCGTCGAACATGTCGCGGAGGTCCCCCCGGTGGGCGCCCCGAGCCCGAGCGTCGCCCCGCTCGAGATCGAGCTCGCCCCCCGCCGCCTGCGGTTCGTCACCGAGGGGCGCGCCGTTCGCGCGGACATCGAGGCCCTCCTCGAGACGGCTGCGCGCCGCTGCCTGGTCGTGGTCCCGTACATGCACACGTGGGCGCTCGAGGTCCGCCCCCTGCTCGAGCGGCTCGCCGAGCTTCGCCGGGGCGGCGCCGACGTGCGTGTGCTGCTCGGTCAGGAACCGGCGGGCGGTGACGCGGCCACCCTGAGAGACCGTGGCGTCCCCTTCGCGGTGATGAACGCGGAGCGCTGCACCACCGGCCATGCCAAGGGGCTGGTCGTCGACGGCACCGTGCTTGTCACCTCGTCGAACTGGAGCGCGGCCGGCCTCGGCACGTCGCTCGAGGCCGGCCTCCAGATCGAACACCCGGCCGCAAGCGCGTACTACGGCGACGCCTTCGAGCGCGATTGGGCGGTGGCGGACGCCCCACCCCGCGGGCGGGGTTGAATTCACCAGCCCAGGGTATGCTCGGGCCATGACCGAGGAGGCGCTCGCCACCGATCCCGCCGCCGCGCAGGTCCAGCGGCTTCCGGTGGTGCCGTTGCGCGACAACGTCGTCTTCCCCCACCAGCTGGCCCCGCTCGCCGCCGGTCGCCCGCGCAGCGTCGCCGGCCTCCAGGCGGCGGTCAACGCAGACGGCCGGGTCATCCTCGCGGTGCAGCGCGATGCGCAGCCGGATGACGTCGGGCTCGACGACCTTCACGAGATCGCCGTCGTCGCCACCGTCGGGGCGCTCCGGCTCATCCCAGGGGCCGGCGCCCACGCGCTGGTCGAGGGCCAGCAGCGGGTCCGCCTGCAGTCCTTCGAGAGCGACGGCGAGCACTGGTCGGCCGACTGCATCCTCATCGACGACGGCGAGGTCACCGGCACCGAGGCCGACGCCCTGGCGGGCAGCGTGCGCCAGCTCTTCGCCGAGTACGTCACCGCCGGCGGCCAGGTGGGCCCCGAGGTCGCGGCCGCGATGGCCCGGGCGACGGCACCCGCGCGCGCCGCCGACATCGCCGCGGCGGCACCGGACCTCACCGTTGACGAGCGCGTCGAGCTGCTCCAGACCCTCGATGTCGTGGAGCGCCTGCGCCGCCTGGCGCCGCTGCTCGGCCGCCAGGTCGAGGTCGCGTCGATGCGAACCCGCATCCACGAGGACGTGACCCGAACCATCAACAAGTCGCAGCGGGAGCACATCCTCCACGAGCAGCTCAGGGCGATCCGCAAGGAGCTGGCCGAGCTGGATGGCGAGGGTGACACCGGCGAGGACCTCGCCGGTCGCATCGAGGCCCTGGGGATGCCGCCGGCGGTGCGGTCGCGTGCCCTCAAGGAGGTGGCCCGCCTCGAGCAGATCCCCGGCGCGTCGCCCGAGATGGGCATGGTGCGCACCTGGGTCGACTGGCTCCTCGACCTGCCCTGGGGCGATCCCCCGGCGGAACAGGTGGACATCGAGCGCGCCGCCGCCATCCTCGACGAGGATCACTATGGCCTCGCCAAGGTCAAGGACCGAATCCTCGAGTGGATGGCGGTCCGGGACCGGGCGCAGCGACGCGTTGCCGCGCGGGAGGCCGCTGCGGCCGCGGAGGCTGCCGTCGCCGCCGAGGCGTCGCCCGACGGCACCGCCGCCCCGGCTGACTCCGAGGCCGTCGTCGCCGACGAGGCCATCGCCGCCCCGGGCACGCCGCCCTCGCCGGACCCGATGGTGGAGGCCACCACCCGGCCCTCGCGTGCACTGCAGACGCCGATCCTCTGCCTCGTCGGCCCGCCCGGCGTGGGCAAGACGTCGCTGGGACGGAGCATCGCCCGGGCGATGGGCCGTCGCTTCGTCCGCCTGTCGCTCGGCGGCATCCGCGACGAGGCCGAGATCCGCGGCCACCGGCGCACCTACATCGGCGCGCTACCGGGCCGGATCATCCAGTCGATGAAGCAGGCCGGCACCGTCAACCCGGTGATCATGCTCGACGAGATCGACAAGGTTGGCACCGACTTCCGCGGTGACCCCTCGGCGTCGCTGCTCGAGGTGCTCGACCCCGAGCAGAACCGCGAGTTCAGCGACCACTACCTCGAGGTGGCCTACGACCTCTCCAAGGTGCTGTTCATCACCACCGCCAACGTTGTCGACACCATCAGCCCTGCCCTGCGGGACCGGATGGAGCTGATCCGCATCAGCGGCTACACCGAGGCCGAGAAGCTCGGCATCGCGGAGCGTCACCTGCTGCCGCGGCAGCTCGAGCAGCACGGCCTCGAGGGCGGTGAGCTGACCATCTCGCACGCGACGCTGGTGGCCATCCTCCACGGCTACACCCGCGAGGCGGGCGTGCGTCAGCTCGACCGGACCATCGCCGAGATCGCGCGCAAAGTGCCGCGCAGGCTGACCGCCGGCGCCGAGACGGTGGTGGTCGAGCCCGAGCAGTTGCAGGAGTTCCTCGGTCCGCAGCGCTTCGACTACGGCGAGGCCCAGGAGGCCGACGAGGTCGGCGCCGTCACCGGCGTCGTCGTCAGCGAGGTCGGCGGCGACATCGTCACCGTCGAGGCTCTCGCCGTCGAGGCGCGCCCCGATCTCTCCCTGACCGGCCAGCTGGGCAGCGTCATGGAGGAGTCCGCCCGGGCCGCACTGTCCTGGGCCAAGGTGCACTCCGTCGAGTACGGCGCCCCCCGCGACTTCTTCGAGACCCACGCGCTCCACGTGCACGTCCCCGCCGGGGCCATCCCCAAGGACGGCCCGTCGGCCGGCGTCACCATGGTCACCGCCATGGTCAGTGTCGCCTCGGGGCGCAAGGTGCGCCGCGACGTCGCCATGACCGGCGAGGTCACCCTGCGCGGTCGGGTGCTCCCCATCGGCGGGGTCAAGGACAAGCTTCTCGCCGCGCACCGCTCCGGGCTGACCACGTTCATCCTGCCGCGCAAGAACATGCGCGACCTCGATGAGATTCCCCGTGAGGTCCTCGATTCCATCGAGATGGTGCCGGTGGACAACGTGGGAGAGGTTCTCGACCGTGCCCTCGTCGGGTCCACCGCCGAGAGCCGCCCGCGCCGCACCGCGGGGTTCATGCTGCCCCTGCGCAACGACGAGGGCCCGCACCCGACGATCACCGCCTGATGGCGGAGACGCTCCGCGACCTCGTCGAGCTCACCGTCGTCGTTGATCCGACGTACGACCAGAACTGCTATGTGCTGCACCGTCGCGACAGCGACGCCGCCATCCTGGTGGACCCGGGGCTGCAGAACGCGCGCGCGCTGCAACTGCTCGACGACAGGGGCTGGCGCTGCGAGCGCATCCTGCTGACCCACGGCCACGGTGACCACGTCAACGGTGTGCCCGCGGTCAAGGCGCAGCACAACTGCCCCGCCGCGCTGCACCCGCTCGACCGCGAACAGCTGGTGAGCATGCGGTTCCTCCCCGGCATTCCGGAGGACGTGCCCGACGTCGAGATCGACGAGGAGCTCAGCGACGGTCAGGTGATCGGCTGGAACGGCGTTGACATCGGCGTCCTGCACACCCCGGGCCACACGCGCGGTTCGGTGTGTTTCCTGCTCGGCACCGACCTGATCAGCGGCGACACGCTCTTCCGCCGCGGTGTCGGCCGCGCCGACCTCCCGGGTGGAGACTGGCAGCAGCTGATGTTCAGCGTGGAGAACCGCCTCTACGCGCTACCGGCGGAGACAGTGGTGTATCCCGGCCACGGGCAGAGCACGACGATCGCCGAGGAGATGGAGTCCAACCCGTTCATCGTGCATCCCCGGTACCGCTGAGGTCGCTGGATCCGCCGGTGGCGCGACCTGGTGCGCCCTGGTCACGCTGGCGCCGCCCGCTGGATGCGGTCGATCAGCTCGGCGATGATCGCCCCGGTCACCCCCCAGATCACGTTGTCGTCCACCTCGTAGAAATGCACCTGGCGCTCCACGCCCTCATGGCTGAGGTGGCGCACCGTGTGAGGGGCGTCGATGAGGTCCTGCAGGCTGACGCGGAAGAGGCGGGCCACCTCGAACGTGTCTGGCAGCAGCTCGATGTCCCCGCCCTGGAGACCGACCACGGGAGTCAGCCAGCGATCCGATGTTGCAGTCAGAAATGGCGGTAACAGGCCGATCACCTCGACGTCCCCGGCGCTGACGCCGGCCTCCTCGGCCGCCTCGCGCAGAGCCGTGTCCACGATCGAGGCGTCGCCGGGCTCGCTGCCGCCTCCGGGGAAGCCGATCTGGCCGGCATGGTGGCGGAGGTGCTCGGTGCGCTCCAGGAAGAGCAGCGGCAGCCGCGCATCGCGGGAGTCGAAGAGGAGCAGGACGCCCGCAGGGCGATTGCCGCTTGGTGCCGCCGGGTGCACGCTGTCGAGAGGGTCCACCGCGCCGCGCAAGCGCTCCATCAGGTTCGCCATCCGGCCACTCTAGGCGAGAGCCGCGCGACCGACGTTGGTCAGGCGGCGGTGCGCCTCACGGTGAGGCGCAGGCTGGCATCGAGGCGGGCCAGGGCATCGGCTCGGCGCACCGCGTCACCGATGACGGTGGCGAGTCGCTGCTGACGCGCATAGCGCTCGGCGGTGTCGTCCTCGCTCGCGTCGGCGAGTCTCTGCAGTTCCTGGGCTGCCATCTCGTTTGCTCCTGGCTTGACTGTCTGCGGTTCCGGCCGCCGTCCGCGCCTCGCGCGCGTCGATGGCCAGAACGTACGCCTGCCAGCCCAGGAATCGGTCACGCTACGAGCAAGCGTGAGTAAACGTCGGTGAAGGAGATCTGAGGTCATGCAACGCGGCGTTTCAGCCCACAGCGGCGGCCCGAAACAGCCGCGACAGTGTCCGCGCTGCGGCGCGCCTCTGCGCATGTCTCACACGGAGTACGCCGGCGCCGGGAACAGCACGGTCGTGCTCCGCTGCAGCGCCTGCGGGCACACTCTGAGCGGGGCCACGCGAACGGACGCCGACCGCCGGCGGGAGCTGGCCGGCCGCGGGCGTTCGAAGCGGCACCAGCCGGTCGACGAGGGCCCCCCGGACAACCCGGTGCTCGATCCGGAAGTCGCCCGCCGGCTTCTCGAGGACCTCGGCGGCTGATCCTCAGCCGGGCGCCCGGGCACCCGCGCGCGTGTGCGTGTCGAACCACTCGAGCACGGTGGCATTGATCACGTGGCGGTCGACGTCCACGCTCATGCCGTGCCCGCTGCGCGGGAAGGCGACGCGGCGCACGTCGCTGCTGCAGACGAGGCGGCGCTGGATCTCCAGGGCGTTGCGGGGGTCGATGGTGCGGTCGCGGGAGCCGTGGAGGATGAGCACCGGCGCGCGGATCGCGGCGAGCTCGTCGCGCACCTCGTGGATGAGGCGGACCAACTCGTGGATGGAGCGCATCGGACGCACCGCCAGGGAGTACAGCTCGTCGACGGCGGCCGGCTCGTAGAGGTCGATGTCGTCGCCGGCCCGGTGCCAGCGCCGGATGTGCCGGCCGAGGTTGACGAGCTGCGTCGCCAGCGCCGAGAGCCACACCGGCGCCGCCAGTGTCGCCACCGCGGCGATCCGCAGGTCGGTGGCGGCGAGGTGGAGGGCGATGGCGCCGCCCATCGACTGGCCGACGACCATCACCTCGTCGCACTCGCCCGCCAGCTTGTCCAGCTCGGCCTGGGCGGAGGCGATCCAGTCCGCGCGCGTGGTTGCCTCCAGGACGTCCGGGGTGCTGGCGTGGCCGGCGATGACCGGGCCCCGGCAGCGGTAGCCATGGGCGGCGAGGTACTCCCCGAGGCGGCGCAGCTCGGGCGGCGTGCCCGCGAAGCCGTGGAGAAGCAGGACGCCGCGGCGTCCTGCGCCCACCGCCCAGGGGCTCACCACCCCGGGGTCGAACGGCAGCAGGGAGCGAGCAGTCATGGGCCGCCGAGTATATGGCGGGCCCTCTGATGCTACCGTCGCGCCACGTGACCAATGAGCTGATGCGCGCCGCGCTCGAGACGATCGTCAGCGGCGGGTCGCTGGACGTCGCGACCGCGCGGTCGGTCATGGACGGCGTCATGGAGGGCACGGCGACGGCGGCCCAGATCGGCGGCCTCCTCGCGGCGCTGCGCACTCGCGGTGAGACCGTCGACGAGCTGACCGGGATGGTCATGTCGATGCGCGATCACGCCACGCCGCTCGAGCTGGAGCCCGGCGCGGTCGACACGTGCGGCACCGGTGGGGACGGCAGCAACACCTTCAACATCTCGACGGCGGCTGCCCTGGTCGCGGCCGCCGCCGGCTGCCGGGTGGCCAAGCACGGCAACCGGGCGGTGTCGTCGCGGTGCGGGAGTGCGGACGTGCTCGAGGAACTCGGCGTGCGTGTCGTGCTCGACCCCGACGGGGTGCGCCGCTGCGTCGAGGAGGCGCACATCGGCTTCATCTTTGCGCCCGCCTACCACCCCGCCATGCGCCACGCCGCCGCGGCGCGACGGGAATTGGGCATTCGAACCGTCTTCAACATCCTTGGGCCGCTCGCCAACCCGGCCCGGGTGCGCCACCAGTCGCTCGGGGTTGCCGGCAGTGCTCCGGCGCCGGTCATGGCGGACGTGTTGCAGCGGCTCGGTCACCGGCACGCGCTGGTGTTCAGCGGGCTTGGCGGTATGGATGAGCTCGGGCTGGATGGGGTCGTGTGGGCCCACGATGTCACCGAGAGCGGTGTGCGCGAGTTGGAGATCGACCCGCAGGCGCTCGGCCTGACCGCCGCACCGGCCAGCGCGCTGGCCGGCGGTGACGCGGCGACGAACGCGGCGGTGATCACCTCCGTGCTCGGCGGTGCCGGCGGGGCGACCCGCGACGTCGTGCTGCTCAACGCCGCGGCGGCGATGTTCGCCGCCGACCTCGCGGTGGACATGGCCGAGGGCATCGAGCGGGCACGGGCCGCGATCGACTCCGGCGCGGCGCGGGACACGCTGGCGCGGTTGGTCGCGGTGTCGCAGGCGACGGCGTGAGCCCCTCCTTGCCGCCGCGGCTGCGCAGCGTGACGTCGCTCGTCCCGGCCACGGCGGTGGCGGTTGCGGACGTCGGTGCCGGGCACGGAGCGCTTGCCGCCTACCTCGCGCTGCACCATGGCGGGCGGGTGATCGCCACCGAGCTGTCGCCCGGTCCGCTCGCCGAGCTTCGTCACAACCTGGCGGCGTGGCACGTCGCCGACCGCGTCGAGGTCCGCCGCGGTGACGGGCTGGGCGCGCTCGGCAGCGGGGAGGTGGAGGTGGCGGTGGTCGCGGGGATGGGAGCGCGCACCGCGCTGGGCATCGCCGCGCAGGCCCCCGCGCGGGGTGTGCGGTGGCTCATCCTGCAGTGCATGCAGCGCGATCACCTCGTCGAACCCTGGCTGTCGGCGCGCGGCTGGCCGGTTGTGGCACGGGATGTGTGCCTCCAGCGCGGCCACACGTACACGGCGCGGCTCATCGAGGTCGCGGCGTCATGAGCCGCAGCGGCGACCTGCTTGGGCTCCAGGAGACCGACACCCGCATCGAGCGCGAAGGTGCGCGGCTGCGCGACGTGGAGGCTGCGATCGAGAGCGACCCGGAGCTCGACCGGCTCCGCCGCGACGCGCGCCGGCTCCGTCGCGCCCAGAACACCGCCGACGCGGCCCTGGCGGCCGCCGAGCTCGAGGTGGACGTGCTCCGGCGCCGGGCCAAGGAGCTCAACCGTCATCTGTACGACGGCTCGGTCGGCAACCCGCAGGAACTGCTGACCATGCAGCAGGAGCTCGAGGCGGTGACCGCCCGCATCAACGGCGAGGACGAGCGCCTTCTCGAGCTCATGGAGGGGGCGGAGTCCGCGGCGACCGCCGAGCGCGAGGCCAACGCCGGCATCGTCGCCCGTGAGCAGGGGCGCGCCGCGCACGCCGGCGAGCTGTTCGAACAGGCGGTGGCTGTTCGCGCCGCCGTCGAGTCGTATGAGCGCGACCGCGCCGCGCTCGCCGGCAGCGTCGACCCCGCCGATTTGGCGCTGTACACGCGACTCCGTGGTCGTGTGCATCCCGCGGTGGTGAGGATCACCGGCGGCAGCTGCGGCGGCTGCCACATCCCGTTTGCCAACTCCGAGGTGCGCCGCATCCGCGTCGCCGACGAGCCCGTGCAGTGCTCGGGCTGCGACCGCATCGTGGTGACATGACCCAGACCGTGGTGGTGTACACAGACGGCGCCTGCTCAGGCAACCCGGGAGCGGGGGCGTGGGCGTACCGGGTGGAGTGGCCCGACGGGTCGGTGGAGGAGGGCGCGGGCGCCGAGCTGATGACCACCAACAACCGCGAGGAGTTGAAGGCGGTGCGCGAGGGGCTGCTCGCGGTGCGGAGGCGGATTGGCGACGACCCCGACTGGCGGATCGTGGTGCGCACCGACAGCCTCGGGGTGATCAACTGGCTAGGCCGGACCTGGAAGCGCAAGGCGAACCTTGACCTGTATCCGAGCATCGACCCGCTCGTCGAGGGTCGCGTACGGTTCGAGCACGTGCGCGGGCACAGCGGCGAGGTGGGCAATGAGCGCGTCGATTCGCTGGCGGTTGCGGAAGTGGCCAGCCTGGTGGCAGCCGGGCAAGCGGATGCGAATCAGTTCGACGGTCTACTCCCGGCGGATTGACGGAGCGCGACAGCGCGGTTCCGTCATGCCGACCGCACCATGCTCGTCCAGCCGGATATCCCAGCGACGTTCATGAACCATGCGGTGATGGCGCCGGCACAGTAGCACCAGGTTGTCAAGCGAGGTGGGGCCGCCGTCGGCCCAGTGCTTGATGTGATGCCCATCGGTCCACCCCGGCGGACGGTCGCAGCCAGGGAAACGACAGCCACCGTCGCGCAGGCTCAGCGCTGTGCGGATGGGCGCAGGAATCGTGCGAGTGGCGCGGCCCACGGAAAGAGGGGTACCAATCGAGTGCACAGCGCCAGTCAGGAGCGTCGTGTCGTTGGACGCCATGCCGTTGGACAGCGCCGTGCCCTCGGACTCCGTAGCGCAGCTCGACGGGGCAATCCCGCCCACCGGCGCCGTCGTGGCATCCGCAACAGTGACCAGGGTGCGAACGGAGTCGCAGGCAACGCGGCGTGCCGTCTCAGCGTGGATCGGGCTGACACCGCGCAGGTCCGCCGGCGCCGCGGACGGCTGCCGCTGCAGGGTCTGGCGTGGACATGCCTGACATTGTACCAAACAGACGTTCGTATTGCACGGGCGAAGGCCGTGCAAACCCATGTAGCACAAGGGTTTGGTCCGTCCAATGTCCGCCCAACTGGAGGAGTCAACGGCAGCGCATCGTGCCGGCGGACGGCCGACGGTGGGGAGCGTGCAAGCCGGCCTGTAAGCTGGGAATGGCCCAAGGCCTTGTAGCCTAAGTTGGCCAGAACCGACCTACATTCTACAGCAGGGCTTTCCTGCCACTCAGCGTGACGCCGCTACCCCGTGGTGTCCCGTCGTCCCGTGTACCAAATGTGTACCAGGTACACGAAACTTACAGGCCGGATGAGGTGGTGATGGTTCGTGGAATCTACCGGCCGACCATCCCCCGGGAACCGCCGACACCCGAAGAGAGCCCACACAACTGGCCCGAAGGGCATCGGCGCGAGGTCGATTGGCTGCGTTCGCGACGCTGCCCCCGGTTTGGCTCCGCTGCCGCTGTCCTTCAGTCGGGCGACCCGGGCGCGACCAAACGGTAACCGGCCCCCCGCACGGCCTGCACCATCGGTGGGAGGCCCGGGCTGTTGAGTTTGCGGCGCAAGTAGCCGACGTAGACGTCGACGACGTTGCTGCCCGGGTCGAAGTTCATGTCCCAGACGTGGTTGAGGATCTGCGCCCGCGACAGCACCTGATGCGGATGACGCATGAAGAACTCGAGCAGCGACCACTCGCGAACGGAAAGGTCAATCTGCCGACCGGCGCGCCAGGCGATCTTGGTGAGCAGGTCGAGACGGAGGTCACCGACGACGAGCTGGTGGGAGCTGGCCTGGTCGCGGCCGCGCAAGGCGGCCCTCATCCGCGCCAAGAGCTCCTCGAAGGCGAATGGCTTGGTGACATAGTCGGTGGCGCCGGTGTCCAGACCGCGAACCTTGCTCTTGAGATCGTCGCGAGCGGTGAGGATGATCACCGCAAGCGCGGGATGCATGAGCCGGATCCTCTCAAGCACCCGGTGTCCATCGGTTCCGGGGAGGCCCAGGTCGAGCAGCACCAGGTCGAAGTCGTCGCCGGTCAACTCCACCATCGCGATGGCGGTATCACCGTCTCCGACAACCGCGGTGGAGTATCCCTCCGCCTTGAGGCCCTTGACCAGAAAGGAGGTGATGCGTTCGTCATCCTCGACGACGAGCACGTTCATCTCTGGTTGGCCTCGGTCCGGCCGTCGCGAACCAGGATCCGGCTGGCCGGGAACACCATTCGAACTGCGCAGCCCTCACCCGGAGCGCTGACGACCACCACCTGGCCGCCGTGAGCCTCGGTCACCGCCTTCACAATGGCGAGGCCGAGACCGGAACCGCGCTGCTCAGCCTGATCGCCGCGCTCGAAGCGCTGAAAGATTCGCTGCTGCTCTTCGACAGGAATGCCCTCTCCGGTGTCCACGACGGCGATGGTCAAGGCCGACGTCAGCTCGCTCTCGAGCCTGATCGTGCCGTCCGCTGCGGTGGCCTTGACGGCGTTGTCGATCAGGTTGAGCAGCGCGCCTCGCAACTTGTCGCGGTCAAGGACGATGACGACGTCGGGAACGGGTCCCAACTCCCACTGTCGTGGAGCCAGGGATTGCGCCGCGGTGAACAGATCGCCAAGGAACGAGCGCAGGTCGACCGGCTCGGGATGGAGGAAGTCAGGGTCCATCGAGCGGCCCAGAACCAGCATGCGATCCACTAAAGCGGTGGTGTGTTCGAGCTCGTCGAGCACCAGATCGATGGTTTCGCCGGTTCCGACGGGGTCGGACAGTCCGCCCCGCCGCGCCACCTCAAGGTGTCCGCGCATGACGGTCAAGGGGGTGCGCATCTGGTGCGAGACATCCGCGAGCAGGCGCCGCTGGCTCTCGAAGGCGGCCTCGAGCCGGGCCAGCATCTCGTTGAAGGTGTGGACCAGGCGACCGATCTCATCCTCCTCCGGCCGCTCCTGCAAGCGGTGGCTGGGGCCCTCGCGGCTGATGCTGTCCGCGGTCACTGTCACCCTGGCCACAATGCCGAGGACGCGACGGAGGAGCACAAAGCTGGTCAGCATCGCGACCACCACGGCGGCACCTACCTCGCCAACGGTCAGCAGGAGCACGGTGCGAGTCTGGTCAGCTACCTGGCCAAGGTCTCTTGCGGCGATGAGGACTCCGACGACCTGCCGATTGACGGCGATTGGACTTGCCAGCACGCGGAAACCCGCTGCGCCGGTGTCGACGGCGCTGAAAACGGACTGAGCGGGCGGGTGTGTCAGCCAGGACAGAATCTGAGAGTTCTGCTCAAGGACCTGGGATCCAGTGCTGCCGACCGCGGTGTCTCCGACAGTGTGGACCACCAGGAAAGTGCCTGACTCGAGGGGCTGCTGGCGGAGGTACTGGCTCGAGAAGCTGTTGAGGCTTTCTCCCGGGGGCCGGGCGTTGGCGGCGGTGTTGAACTCGCTGGTGTCGGTGGCCAGTTGGGTGTCCACCTGTTGCAGCGACCGGCTGTCGACGGCACGGGCGACCACGACCAGGACCACGCCCATCGCCAACAACAGGACCATCGCTTGCAGTCCGATGAGGCGGACGACCAGGCTCCGAGCCGACCAGAGCCGTCGGAGCCGCCACCCTTTCACCGCCGGCACACTCCTCACACCCGAGCTTGGCATGGCCTCGAAGAGGCTAGCGTCAGGTATGGCCGGCCCCCGCGTCGGCGTCCGCCCCCCAAGATGATCGACAGCCAGATCACCTGATGGAAACGTCGCCGAGCCCTGGTGACTGACGAGGGTGCCGCTCATGTTCAACCATCGGTGGGTCGCCCGGTGGCAGCAGGGGTTTCTGCGTCCGGCGATGGTTGCGGTCCGAAGATCACGACCGGCCGGTCCGGTGCAATCACCGCCGGCATCGACGACACGGCCGGTGGCGGTGTGTGCGCCGGGCTCGAAGTTGGGCCCGGACTTGCAGCGACTCCCGACGGCAGGGCCGGCCCGGGCGTGGCGGCTGTCACCGCCAAGACGGCCGGCACCTGGATCGCCGGCGCGGATCCCAGCTCCAGAGCTCCGAGGAGTCCTCCGCCGAGGAAAGCGGATGCCACGACCACCGCTGCGATCGGGCCCTTGCGCGGACCGGTCCTAGATTCGCTCACACCCGTAGCGTGATCGAACGGGCTGAAGCAAGGTTAAGGCGCTCGTGAGAAGTCTCTCATCGTGGGGCGCGCTCGAGGCACGGTGCGACCCGGCGCCCGGACGATGAGAGGACTCTCATTCGGTCTTCATGGGCGACTCATGTCTGAACCTCACGATCGCAATCATGGAAATCAAGTCACCTCGGCACCCCTCCGTCCTCCTCGTTGCCCTCACCGCCGGAGCGGGCGTCGCTTCGGGGCTCGCTGCCGCGACCGGTAGCGGCCCCTTTGCCGGTCTCGCGGCACAACCGTCCTCGCTTGGTCTGGCCTCTCAGCATGGGCTCGCCGGACCTGCGGCCGCGCCAGTCAATATCGGTGCCCTCTTCCCGCCGCCGCGCGCGCCGATCGTGCACCGACGGGTCGACATTTACGACCTGCCCCCAGCAGCGCCGACGCCCCCGGCGGTGGCGCCCCAGCCGGTGGCGCCACAGGAGTCGGCGGGGCACCACGCCCCCGCCCTGACGTCGACGCCCTCCCACAATGGTGCTGGTGACGACAAGGGCGGTGGTGACGACGGTCACGGCGGGGGCGGCGGTGGCGATTGATGGAGCGGCGCATCGATCCCGTCACCCGTGACAGGGCGCTACAACTGGTTCGTCGCGCCACCCTCGGGGGGGTGGCAACTGCCCTCGGTCTCAGCGGTATCTTCACGGCGGTAGCCGCCCACACGTTTCCCGGACAGCCGGTGGCAAAGCCGCTACCTCGAGTGGTGCCGTCGGTCCCGGTTGCGGCGGTACCGGTGCAGGTTGCCCCAACCACTCCCGTTGTTATCGACGACGTCAGGCATCATCCGGCGCAGGGTTACTCGGGTGCGCCTGTGGTGTCCTCCGGGACGGTGCCGCGAGGGCCGGGGCAGGCGCCGGTGGCGGCACCCGCCTTTCCCCCAGCCCCTGCTCCGGTCTGCCACTCCACGCCCTCCCATCCGTGCTGAGCTCCGACGCGTTCACCGCCATGGGAACTGTCAACACCGTGGTGGTCGACGACGCCAGCGCGCTGGTCGCCGCGATGGCCATCGTGCAAACAGAGATCCGCGAAATTGATCAGGTCTGCAGCCGCTTCCGCGAGGACTCTGAACTCTCGCGTCTCAATGGCCGCAGCGGCGGCGATGCGGTGGTCCTGTCCCCCCTCCTCGAGGAGGCCATCGTCGCTTCCTTGCGCGCGGCTGAGATGACCGGCGGCCTCGTCGACCCCACGGTGGGACGGCACGTGCAGGAGGCGGGGTACACCGTGACCTTCTGCGATCTGCCGGCGGAGGGACCGGCCTTGCAGCTCCGCGTCCGACAGGTCGTCGGATGGCAGGCGCTGGCGTACGACCCGCGCGGCCACGCCGTGCGTCTTCCCGCCGGCGTCTCCCTCGACCTCGGCGCCAGTGGCAAGGCGTGGGCGGCGGATCGAGCCGCCAGCGCGGCCGCGGATCGCCTCGGTATCGCGGTTGCCGTCGACTGCGGCGGGGACGTCGCGGTGCGCGGGCCGGTCCCCGACGGTGGCTGGCCAGTTCGCGTCGCGGCCGATGTGCACAGCGACGAGTGGCAGGACGTCGTCGTCTTCGATGGCGGCCTGGCCACCTCGGGCACGACCGCCCGGCGCTGGCGACGCGGAGGCGTCGAACTCCACCACATCATCGATCCTTCCACCGGCCTGCCAGCACGAACTCCCTGGAGCATGGTCTCGGTGGCCGCGGCCACCTGCTTGGAGGCCAACGCCGCGGCCACCGCCGCGCTGATCATGGGCGACCGCGCGCCCGCGTGGCTCGACCGTTGCAAGTTGCCGGCGCGTCTCGTCGATGTCAGCGGCGACGTGTGCTTCGCCGGCGGGTGGAGCTCATAGTGCTGTGATCACCCAACTCCTCGCGGCCTCAGCCGCGACCGCGGGGCCCAGCTGGTACTGGTACGCCACCCGAGGCCTCGGCATTGCCACACTGATCGTGCTGACCGGCAGTGTCGTCCTCGGCGTTGGCACGGCCGTTCGGTGGGGCGGGCGAGCCACTCCGCGCTTTGTGGTGGCGGATCTGCACCGCAACCTGAGCCTGATCGCGGTGGTGCTGCTGGCGGGTCATATCGTCACCACCATTCTCGACCCCTTCGCTCGGATCAGTGTCCGGGACGCGATCGTCCCGGTCGGAGCCAACTACCGGCCGGTGTGGCTCGGCCTCGGTGTCGTCGCCGCCGAGGTGCTGCTGGCGGTGGCCGCGAGCAGCCTGATGCGCACCCGCGTGGGTCCGCGCACGTGGCGGCTGATTCACTGGACGGCCTACGCATCGTGGCCACTCGCGGTGGTCCACGGGCTGGGCACGGGCTCCGATGCCCAGGCAGCCTGGCTGATTGGGGTTGTCGCCTCGTGCGTGGCTGCAGTGGGGCTGGCGCTTGCCCAGCGACTCGTCCACGGCCGACTCGCCACCCTGCCGCTCCGAGCCGCAGCAGCCACCGTGGCCGGCATCGGTCTGTCCGCGATATCTGTGTGGACGTTCCACGGTCCGTTGCAGCCGGGATGGGCGGTCCGGGCGGGGACTCCGACAACCGTGCCGGCCAACCAGCCCGGACCTGTGCACCCGGGGTCTGCGGGCTTCAGCGATCCGCTGGCGGGAGTCATGGTCCGCGACCCCGGCGGCAGCACCCAGATTGCCTTGCGGGACATGGTCGACACCGGGTTGACGATAGCCGTCCGCTCCCCGACTGGTGCCGAGACGCTTCCGGTGATCACCATCGCTCGGAACGGACGCACCGTCTGCATCGTGCCGGCCCACGCCGGCACCACGCTCTACGCCGTCTGTGGCCGCACCCGGCTCAGCATCACGCTCGACGGTTCGAGCACGCCCGCGGCTGCGGGTGGATCGCTGACCGGTCGGCTGGTGACCTCCGGGTCGCTCACGTGAGCCTCGCGGCCGTTGATTTCGATCTCGCTGTGGGTCCAGAGCGGGCTGTTGTCAGCCGCTTGCTGGAGGGGCCCGATCCCGCCGCGGGGTACGAGCGCCTCGACGACCACCGCCGTCGCATTCGGTCCTGCCCCGAAGGGGGACCCTGGCTGATCGGTGTTCTCCAACGGAGCGGCCTGCGCGGCCGAGGGGGAGCCTGGTTCCCGACCTGGCGCAAGTGGGCAGCGGTCGCCGAGCGTCCCCACGGACGCGCGGTGGTGGTGATCAACGCCTCTGAAGGCGAGCCTCTCAGTGCCAAGGACCGCGTTCTGCTCAGCCTGCGGCCACATCTCGTGTTCGACGGTGCCGTCCTGGCCGCCGACACCCTTGGCGCCGACGAGGTCGTGGTGTACCTCGCGCGCGGCTCCCGGGCCACCAACCAGGTGGTCGGGCGGGCACTGAGAGAACGGCGCAGTGCTCACCTGGCCGAACCACGGATCAGGGTCGTGCACACGGCACATCGCTATGTGGCAGGTGAGGCCTCGGCGGTGGTGCGACGGATCTCGGGCGGTCCGGCCAAACCCCAGTTCACTCCGCCGCGCACGTTTGAAAGAGGCGTGGATAACCTGCCGACGCTGGTCCAGAACACGGAGACCCTCGCCCACGTCGCGCTGATTGCAAGGTACGGCAGCGACTGGTTCCGCGAACTGGGCACGGAGACGTCGCCGGGCAGCGCGCTGATGACCCTGAGCGGCAACGTTAGCCGCCCGGGCGTCTACGAGGTGGACTTGGGAGCGCGGTTGGGTGGTGTGCTCGACGCTGCGGGTGGCACCACTTCGCCCGCCCGGGGTGCGCTGCTCGGTGGCTACTTCGGCACCTGGCTTCCCGCCCGGTCACTTCGCGACGTGCCCTTGGACGCGGAGCGCCTGCGTGACGAGCACAGCGCCTCGCTGGGCTGCGGAGTGCTTGCGGTGCTGCCCGAGGACGCCTGCGGCGTCACTGAAGCCGCTCGCATCCTCGGCTACCTGGCCGCCGAGAGCGCCGGTCAGTGTGGCCCCTGTGTCAACGGCCTCGCAGCGCTCTCGACGACCATGGCACGCATCGCCGCCAGTTCGGCGGTCCCCACCGATCTCGACAGGGTCCGGCGATGGGCCGGCCTGATCCGCGGCCGCGGCGCCTGCCATCATCCCGACGGTGCCGTCGGCCAACTGGCGAGCGCGCTCACGGTGTTTGCCGATCACCTGGACACGCACCTCGCCGGCGTGCGCTGTCGCGGCCATCTGACGGGGGGTTTTCCGCCGCCGCCCGCACGCGCGCGGGGATGGCGCTGACCATGAGCGCGCTGCGTCGCTTGCGAGTCAACCCCATCCTCTGCGACGGAGTCGGCTACTGTGCTGAGATCGTTCCCGAGCTGATCTTCCTGGACGATTGGGGCTTCCCCGTCGTGGACTCCGGACCCATTGACGACCAAACCGTGCTACGCCACGCGCGCCGGGCGGCGGCAACCTGCCCTCGTTTGGCAATGCTGCTTGACAAGCCAGCACCGGGCTCGGATGTCTGACATCGATTGGATTGCAAGCGCTGCTTCGTTGAGATGTGCGTGCGAAGTCGCCTGCCGCTCGCGCGCCAAGCTGAGCCGGCTGCGCAGCATCCGCGATCCTCTCCGAAGCATGACCGCCGCATGGCCGTCCCATTACTATCGATCGGTACTCTCGGTCCATGAGTACTTCCACCCTCGTCCTGAACTTCGTCGGCTGGACCATTCTGAGCATCGTCGTCACCGCAGTTTCCGTCCTCGTCCCGCTGCGTCTCGACCGCGCATCGTGCAAGAACACACAGGCGCAGCCGCGCGCCATGCCCCTCGGTGAAGCGTCGGTTCGCACGCCGGTGTTCGCCGCGAGGTCTTCCGCCGATCTCCGCGGCCGCTCCCCGTCGGGCTCAGCGCGCGGCGCTCGCCCTCAGACCGCGCCCCACTAGGCACGCCAGCCCCCACCCAGGACCGGTCCCTGCGCCGTGCAGGGGTCGGTCCTGCCGTGCTCTGGCTCTATGGTGCCGACACCACTGCGCACTCGGGTCCGCTTGGTTCCGAGGTATGGGGTGAGATCATCTGCGGGCCTGACAGAGTCGCAGGGGTGACCGCCGGTGCACGAATCCTGGTCGCCGAGGACGAGGCAGCACTTCGACGCGTGCTCGTTCTCTATCTGACCCGAGCCGGCTACGAGGTGGTGGAGGCCTCAGACGGCGTCCGGGCCCTTGCCACTCTCCTGGGCGGGGGGATCGATGCGGCGCTGATCGACGTGATGCTGCCGGAGATGGACGGGTTCGAGGTCGTCCGTCAAGCCCGTCCCCACTCGAGCATCCCGATGCTCTTTCTCACCGCCAAGGGAGAAGAGGCCCACCGTGTGGCGGGGCTGGAGCTTGGCGCGGACGACTACATCGTCAAGCCGTTCTTCGCGGAGGAAGTTGTCTCCCGGGTCCGTGCCCACCTGCGTCGGGCAGCCGGTTTCACGGAGCCGCCGACTTCCCTGCGGCGCGGCACGGTGGAACTGAAGGTGAGCGAAAGACGGTGTCTGGTGTCGGGACAGGAGGTTCTGCTAACGCGCCGCGAGTTCGATCTGCTTGCCCTGTTGATGGGGCATCCTGGGCAGGTCTTCAGCCGGGAACAACTCCTGGAGAACGTCTGGGGCTCTCCGTTCTTCACGATCAAGACCGTCGACGTACATATCTCGGCCCTGCGCCGCAAGCTGGGTGGCTCCCTGACCATCAGTGCGATGCGAGGTGTTGGCTACCGGCTGGAACCGCACTGATGCGAGGTCCCAGCTCGATCCGCAGTCGTCTGCTGATGGTCATGATTCTGCCCGCGCTGGTCGCGGTGGGGATCGCGTTCCTCTTGTACACCTACGTTGACCAGGGTATCGAGCGATCCGTGGACCAGCAGAGCGCCGACGAGGTCGCGAGCGGCCTCGCCCGCCTAGTGAGTTTGGGGCGCGGTCTGCCCGATTCGGCTGTTCTGCAGGCCGCGCTCCCCAACGATCAGATCCTCGTCACCGTCGATGGCCGGACCACTGTCGCCAGCCCTCTTCCGGTGGACGCTGCACACCGCCAATTCGAGCTCACCGCGACCAGCGCCTTCCCTCATGGCAGTGTCACCGTCCGCGACTACAGCTCACTCGGGCAGGCGGTCCCCTACGAGTTGATCATCGTGGCTGCCATCCCTGTCCTTCTTCTGGTGGTCAGTGCTGTGACTGCGACCAGTTACCTTTCGCAGGCGTTGCGCCGACAGATCGACCACGCCAGCCTCGCCGCTGAGCGCGTGGCCGGCGGTGACTTCACCGCCCGGATGGGATCGGAGGGCCGAGGCGAGTTTGGACCTCTTGCTCGCACGTTCGATGCCATGGCGGCGCGACTGGACACTGCCGATCGCAATCAGCGGCAGTTCCTCGGTGACCTCGCACACGAGATCGCCACGCCGGTGACCGCAATTTCCGGCAGCGGTCTGGCGCTAGGCGACGGCACAGCAGCAACCGAGGAGGAGCGGCTGGCCGCAGTTGAGACGCTCACGCGGGAGACGCGACGACTGCAGGGACTGCTCGCCGATCTCCGCTCTCTGACACGACTGGATCTGGCGGAGACCGTCCACCAAGCGCCGGTCGCCATCGATGACCTCTGCCGCGAGATCACCGACAGGTTCACCCCGGTCGCGCGGGCTGCGGGCGTGGATCTATCCCTGCGGACCAGCGATGTCGCCGCCGTCTCGGATCGTCGGCTGATCGACATGATTATCGGCAACTTTGTCTCGAACGCGATCCGCTACAGCCGAGCCGGCGGCAGCGTCCACATCGACCTACGACGCAATCGCCACGACGTGGTCATCACCGTGCGTGACTCTGGTATCGGCATCTCCGCCGAGCACAGGAAGCGCATCTTTGACCGCTTTTACCGGGTGGACGAGGCACGCCAGCGCGCGACCGGCGGGAGCGGGCTCGGCCTCTCCCTGGCGATGCGGGCGGCGAAGGAATTGCGGGGATGGATCGAAGTGCAGAGTGAGCCCGGTGTCGGAAGCACCTTTCGTCTGAGCTTCCCGATCCGCCCCGCTACCGGCGGAAAGCAGTGTGTCCAGAGGCGTGTTGTCTAGCTCGTGTGTACCAGATGTGTACCACGAGCCACCACAACTCGCCAAACCCCTTATGGACAGTGGGGAGCGTGCAAGCCGGCCTGTAAGCCGGGTTCTGTCCCCGCCGCCTTGTTCACGACCCTTGCGGGCCGCCGCTCCCCGGCGGCGGGGGACGGCCATCCATCTACGACGCCGGTTGCCCGGCGCCTCCAGCGGCCTGACCCGGGACACGGGGCGAGCAGCCCCTGGGCGGCGAACCGCCCGTCCCTGTTCGGCCTTGCTCCGGACGGGGTTTACCTGGCCGGCCGGTCACCCGGCCGCCGGTGGGCTCTTACCCCACCATTTCACCGTTGCCGCGACCGAAGCCGCGGCTGTGTCATTTCTGTGGCACTCTCCTTCGGGTCGCCCCGACTGGGGGTTACCCAGCGCCCTGCTCTGTGGAGCCCGGACTTTCCTCGGACACACGAGCGCCCGCGGCCGTCCGGCCGGCTTGCCCGACGATTCTATCGCCGCCACCTGTCAACGTCTGTAAAGGTACATCTGTTCGCATTGACGCGGTCGCACCGTACTGCTACATTCGGCCCACCGGTGGGGCAAAGTGGTGAAAAGTGGGGCATCGAGGCGAGGAATGTGCAGCGGCGATCTCGGCGACGCGATGGATCGGTCTGACCCGTGTTCTACGGGACGTTCCGCCATGCCGTCGACGCCAAGGGCCGTGTCGCACTTCCCGCCCAGTATCGCCGTGATCTCGCCGGAGCGGTGCTCGCACCGGGCGGGGAGAACCGCCTCGTGATCCGGCCGGCCCAGGAATGGACGGCCTACGAGAACCACTTCCGGCTCACCGCCACGAGCAACGCCGAGGAGCGCCAGTTCATGCGCCACCTCTACGCCGCGGCCCAGGGGATCGACGTCGACGCCCAGGGCCGCATCCTGCTCAGCCCCGAGCACCGCGCCTTTGCCCGGGTCACGGACCGCGCCGTCTTCGTCGGTGTCTCCAACGTGGTGGAGATCGTCGGCGAGGAGGTGTGGGACGCAGAGAGCACCACCCTCACCCCCGAGACGTTCACCGAGCTGGGCGATCGCATCGGCCGGTCCGGCGCGGTCGCGGGTGAGCCCGCGTGACCGCGTCCGTTCCAAAAACCACCCACAAGGAGTTCCATGTCGATCGTGGCCGGCATGGACGACGACGCACCCGCCACGCCCGCTGGCCCGACGCCTGAGGCGACGGGTCACCGGCCGGTCCTTCTACATCCGCTAATAGAGAACCTGCAGCCCCGGCCGGGGCAGACGTTCATCGACGGCACCCTCGGTGCCGGCGGCTACGTCGCCGCGTTCCTGGAACGCCTTCGTCCCGGCGGGCGCATCCTGGCCATCGACCGCGACCCCGCGGCTGTGGCCCAAGCCCGGCAGCGCTTCGCCGCCGACGGCGACGCCGTCATCGCCGTGCACGGCAACTTCGCGGAGATGGAGTCCATCGCCGCCGCCAACGGGATCGGCAACGTCAACGGGGTCATGCTCGACCTCGGCATCTCGAGCCTCCAGCTGGACGATCCGGTGCGAGGCTTCAGCTTCCGCTTCGACGGACCGCTCGACATGCGCATGGACGGCGGCAGCGGCGAGAGCGCCGCGGACATCGTCAACGGATGGTCCGAGGCCGACCTGGCCGCGCTGATCCGCACCTACGGTGAGGAGCGCTTCGCCCGCGGCATCGCCTCCTCACTGGTGAGGCACCGAGCGGATCGGCCGATCACCACCACAACGCAGCTGCGCGAGATCGTCGAGCGGACCATCCCGCGCCGCTTCTGGCCGAAGCGCATCCATCCCGCGACACGCACCTTCCAGGCACTCCGCATCGAGGTCAACCACGAGCTGGAGAGCCTGAACGCGGGACTGCAGGCGGCAATTCGCATCCTCCGGCCCGGTGGGCGTCTTGGGGTTGTCTCCTTTCACTCCCTCGAGGACATCATTGTCAAGAACGCACTCCACGTCTCAGCACAGAACTGTCTATGTCCGCCCCAACAGACACACTGCACCTGCGCTCACCGGGCCTCCCTTCTCCTCCTCAGCCGCAAGGCGATCAAGCCCGACGTCGCTGAGCTCGCGAGCAATCCGCGAGCCCGCTCCGCCCGGCTCCGAATCGCCGAGAAGCTCGACGACGTTCGCTGAGCAGCGGCAACGTCATCCCGCCCTCGAGTCCGTCATCCACCCCACGCCTCACCCATACGGAGATCCGGGCTGTGCCCAGCAAGTCACGTCTTCAGCTTCCCGCCGACGACCTCTCCGGTGTCCCACTCGACGAGCCGCCGGCCCGCCGCACCCGCCTGCGTCGCGGCGGACCACGCACGCCCCTTCCCCTGCTGCCCCTGATCGCGGCTCTCGCCGGTGTGGGCGTCGCCTATGTGAGCCAGAGCGCGCACTCCACGCAGGCCACGTACCAGGCGGTGTCGCTGGCCTCCCAGAACGAGCAGCTGCGCAACCAGGACTCCCAGCTCGGCGACGAGCTGGCCCGCCTGGAGAGTGCCGAGCGCATCGTTGTGGCCGCCCAGCAGTTCGGGATGCGGCCGGCGGGACGGTGGTCGTACGTCGACGGGCAGCTCCAGCCCGTGGTCAAGGTGCCCGCGCCGCAGCTCGCCACCCAGCCGCGGTCGGGCGACCCCCTGCAGCAGTTCGTCGCCGCCATCGGTGGCGCCTTCGGCGTCCATGACGGCGAGAGCCTGGCGCGATGAGGCGCCGCGGTCAGCAGGCGTCGCCCCCGCGCGTCCGCGGTTGGTTCGTCGCCGACGCGCCGGACTTCCGCCGCCGCGGCACCTGGCTGGTGCTCGCCTTCACCGCGATGGCGATCACGCTCTGTGCGCGCCTGGTCGACATCCAGCTGCGCCAGCACGCCTCGCTGACGGCCGCGGCGACGGCGCTGCACCAGAAGTCGGTGACCATCGCGGCCACGCGCGGCCGCGTCCTCGACAGCAGCGGCCGCGTGCTGGCCAGCAACCGCACGGTCTACGACGTCTTCGCCGACCCCGGGCTGATCCCCGTTGACACGCGTGCCAACGTTGCTCACAGGCTGTCGCCCGTGCTCTCAGTCGGCGAGAGCACCCTCGACCAGCAGATCTCCCAGCCGACGCGCTTCGTCTACCTCGCCAAGGGGGTCTCGCAGGCGACCAGCGACGGCCTCACCGCGCTCAACCTTCCGGGGATCGTGGTTGTGCCGGCAGAGCAGCGCGTGTACGAGCCGTCACCGGTGCCGGGTGCATCGTTCGCGGCGAACCTGCTCGGCTACGTCGGTGCCGACGGACAGGGCCAGTACGGCGTCGAGTCCTACTACGACAGCCTCCTGCACGGCGTCGACGGCCATCAGTCGACGGTGCGCGACGTCACCGGCAACTCGATCACCCTCAGCAACGACCCGCAGTCGAATGCGCGTAACGGCCAGGACCTCCAGCTCGGCCTCGACTCCGAGGTGCAGTACTGGGCCGAGCAGGCGATCGCGCAGGGCGTCGCCACCGCGCAGGCGGCGTCCGGGACGCTGATCATGATGGACACGAAGACGGGAGCGATCCGCGCCTGGGCGCAGGCGCCGACGTACAACGCCAACTCCTACTGGACGTCGTCGATCGCGGATTTCCGCGACCTCGCCGTGTCCAACGTCTATGAGCCCGGCTCCGTGCAGAAGGTGGTCACCTTCGCGGGCGGCCTCAACGCGAACGTCATCACGCCGGGGTACACGTTCAAGGAGGGCCCCACGACCATCGATGGCGCCACCATCCACGACTGGGACAACCGCGCCCACGGCAACATCACCATGCAGTACGTGCTCGACGAGTCGCTCAACAACGGCGCCATCAAGGTGGGCCAGCTGATGGGGCCCGACGCCTTCTACAGCAACCTGCTCGCGTTCGGGATCGGGGCCCCGACCGGTGTCGATCTCGCCGGTGAGCAGAACGTGCCCCTCGCGCCCCAGAACACGTGGAGCAGCCTGGACCTCGCCGAGGCCGCCTTCGGCCAGCACCTGCAGACAACGCCGATCGAGATGCTGGCCGCTATCAACGCGGTCGGCAACGGCGGCGTCTGGGTGCAGCCGCACGCGGTGCAGGCCATCATCGATCCGTCCACCGGGAGGTCCACCGCGGTGGTGCCGACCACCCGTCGGGTCATCTCCGCGGGCGCCGCCGCGACGCTGGCGCAGATGATGACCGGGGTGGTTGAGGACAGGGGCGCCGAGGGATCGGGGGCACGGATCCCCGCCTTCAAGGGGGAGGTTGCGGGCAAGACCGGCACGGCGAGCGTCGCGACCAACGGTGCCTACGGCAACGACGTCATCGTCTCTTTCGGCGGCTTCCTCCCCGCCAAGAACCCCCAGTTCACCATGCTGGTGGTGCTCAACTACCCGCACGAGACCAACCAGGTGCGCTTCGGAGCCACCCTCGCCGCGCCGGTCTGGAAACAGATGGCCCAGGTGGCCATTGACCAGTGGCGGATCACCCCGTGAGGCACGCGGCAGTTGTGCTGGTGGTGGCCTTCGCCGCCGGCCTCTGCGTCTACCCCTGGTTCATCACCCAGCTCAGCCGTCACGGCATGGGCCAGCGCGTGCGGTCCTACAACCCGTCGACGCACATGATCAAGCAGGGCACGCCGACCATGGGGGGCGCGCTCTTCAGCGTCATCGCGGTGCTCGCCTGGCTGGTCTTCGACCGCAGCCGCAGCGGCTTCGTGCTCGTCTTCGCCCTCGGCGCCGGGGCGCTACTCGGGTTCCTCGACGATCGCGCCAACATCCGCGGTGAGAAGGCGTTCGGGCTCGGCGCGTACGAGAAGATCGCCTTTCAGGCGCTCATCGGCTTGCTCGTCGGCATCGGCCTCGACGTGGTCGGCGCCACCCGACAGTACTTCCCCGGATTGGGTGCCCCCGACCTGCACGGAGCGGGCATCATCATCGTCAGCGTCCTGGCGGTGATCGCGGTCAGCAACGCGGTCAACCTCACGGATGGCGTCGACGGTCTCGCCGGCACCTGCTGCGCGGTGGTCTTCGCGGGATTGCTCGCGGTGGCCGTCCACCAGCATGCACTCCCCGCGGTGATCACCAGTGCCGCCGTGATCGGGGGCCTGGTGGCCTTCCTCGTGTTCAACTGGTTCCCGGCCAGGATCTTCATGGGAGACACGGGCTCGCTGGCCCTGGGATGCGCGCTGGTCGCGGTGTCCGCCGAGGTCCACCTGCTCTGGCTGCTGCCCCTGATGGGCATCGTGTTCGTTGTCGAGACACTGAGCGTGATCATCAACGTGACCGCCATCCGCAAGTACAAGCGACGCGTGTTCCGCGCCAGCCCCATCCATCATCACTTCGAGGAGCTGGGCCTGCGTGAGCAGCGACTGGTCGCGTGCTTCGCGGCCGCCGCCGCCGTCGGCACGCTGCTGACGGTGCTCTACGCCCGCTCCCGCGGAGCCGTCACGTGAGCGCGGGCCGCGCCGTGGTGATCGGACTGGCTCGCAGCGGCCTGGCGTGCGCCCGCGTCCTCAGTGCCGAGGGGTACGACGTCCTCGTCGTCGACCGCGCGGACAACGGCCGCCTGCGCCAGGCGGCAGCCGAGCTGCCCGCGACCGTCCGCGTGCAGCTGGGCACGCACGACCCGGAGGTGGTGCGTGGCGCGGCACTCGTCAGCCCGTCGCCGGGGGTGCCGTGGAACGCTCCCGAGCTGGTGCTGGCCCGCGAGCTGGGCATCCCCGTGCGCAGTGAGATGGCACTGGTCTTCGAGCGCTGCCGCGGCCGCATCGTCGGCATCACCGGCACCAACGGCAAGACCACCACCACCAGTCTCTGCGCCGCGGTCATCGCCCACGACGGCCGGCGTGTCCACCTCGGCGGCAACATCGGCGACACCATGCTCGACCGTCTCGACGACGTCGCCGGCGGCGACTGGGTCATCCTCGAGCTGTCGTCCTTCCAGCTGGAGTCGGTCGAGGCACCGCGCTGCGAGATCGCCGCGGTGCTCAACATCAGCCCTGACCACCTCGACCGCCACGGCAGCCTGGCCGCGTACATCGCCACCAAGCAGCGCATCGTCGAGCACGCGACCGCGTCGGTGGTGCTGGGCTACGACGACCCGGTCACCCGCGCGATGGCCGCGTCGGCGACGGCGGCGGTGCTCTATTTCGGCGCCGGCCTGCGCGCTGCCGACGGTGCCACCGTTGCCGGCGGGGAGGTCGTCATCGTCGCCGGTGGCGAGCACCGCCCCGTGCTGCCCGTGGCCGACATCCCGCTGTTCGGTGCGCACAACGTGCTCAACGTCCTCGCCGCCACCGCCATCGGCCACGCCGCCGGGGTGCCCGCGCCGCACATCGCCGCGGCGGTGCGGGAGTTCCGCGCCGTGCCCCACCGTCTCGAGGTGGTCATGGAGCGCAACGGGGTGCTGTGGATCAACGACAGCAAGGCGACCAACCTCGACGCGGCGACGCGCGCGCTGGAGGCGTTCGACCGGCCGATCATCTGGATCGGCGGCGGTCACAGCAAGGGAGTGCCGGCGCGAGACCTCGCCGCCGCGGTGGCGGCGCATGCCCGCCTCGCCATCCTCAACGGGGACACCGCAGCTGAGCTCGACGCGGCGCTCGAGGCCCGTGGCTTCGCCTCGCGGATGGTGGTCGCGGACCAGGAGGCCGCCATCCACGCCGCGGCCGCCGCGGCCCGTCCCGGCGATGTCGTCCTGCTGGCGCCGGGGTACGCGAGCTTCGACCAGTTCACCGACTTCGAGGAGCGCGGCATCGCCTTCAGCGGCGCCGTGCGCGCCATCCTCGGCAACGGGGAGGACGGCTGATGGCAGCCCGCGCCCGCCCCCTCGGCGTGCCCGCCCTGCGACTCCGCGAGACCCTCACCGGAGGCCGCGCGCTCAGCCTCGGCGGCGCTGACGGCTGGCTGCTCACCGATATCGCCGCGCTGTGCGCGTTCGGCCTGGTGATGGTGTACAGCGCCAGCGAGGCGCTGGGATACCTCTGGTTCGAGAACGCCAATTACTTCTTCGAGCGCCAGCTGGTGACCCTGGGCCTCGGCGTGCTCGCGCTGGTGATCCTGGCGCGAACCGACTACCACAGACTCCTGAAGCTCACCCCCGTCCTCGGCCTGGCGATGCTGGCCATGCTGATCCTCGTGCTGGTGCCGCACTTCGGGACCGAGACCAACGGCGCGCGCCGCTGGTTCACGGTCGGGCCGCTGTCGGTGCAACCATCGGCGATCGCGATCCTCGCGTCGGTGCTCTTCTTCTCGCGCTGGCTCGTCGATCGCGCACCCGCGATCCGCACGGTGCGGGGCGTGCGCGACTACGGCCTGCTGGTCGGTGTGCTGCTCACACTGGTTCTCCTGGAGCGTGACCTGGGCAGCACGATCATCATCGCGGGCACCGCGCTGGTGCTCCTCGCGCTGGGAGGAGTGCGCAAGCGCCACCTGCTCGTGCTGCTCGGCCTGGTCATGGTGGGCGGGTACCTGGTCGTCGCGCTGGTGGCGTATCGCTCGAGCCGGCTGACCAACTTCACCCACCCCTGCGACGATCCGCTCAACACCGGCTTCCAGGCCTGTCAGGCGCTGTACGCGCTGGGGAGCGGCGGCCTCGGCGGCGTCGGCCTCGGCAACTCCGTCCAGAAGTACCAGTGGCTGCCCGAGGCGCACACCGACTTCATCTTCGCCATCATCGGCGAGGAACTCGGCCTGATCGGAACCGTCTCGGTGGTGCTGGCGTTCACACTGCTGCTGTGGCGCGGCGTGCGCGCGTCGCTGCGCGCCCCCGACGCCTACGGGGCCCTGCTCGCCGGAGGTATCACCGCGTGGATCGGTATTCAAGCGTTCGTCAACATCGGTGCCGTCACGGGTGTGATCCCGACCACGGGTGTGCCACTGCCGTTCATCAGCTACGGTGGCACCTCGCTGGCGATGACACTGGCCGGCGTCGGCATCCTCTGCAATGTGTCGGCGCAGGGGCGCAGACAGGGAGTGACGGTTCGTGCGCACGTTGATCGCCGGCGGCGGGACGGGTGGTCACCTGACCCCGGTTCTGGCGGTGGCGCAGGAGCTGCGCCGGACTGACCCCGGTGGCGAGGTGCTCATCGTCGGACGTCGCGGTGGCGTCGCTGAGCGCCTGGTGACCGAGGCGGGTTTCCGGCTGGCGACGCTGCGAATCTCGGGTCTCGACATCCGCAGCGTCACCAGCGTGGCCCGCTTCACCGCGCAACTGCCGGCCGCGGTGCGGGACGCGCGACGAACCATCCGCTCGTTTCGCGCCGATGTCGTCGTCGGCGGTGCGGGGTACGTCAGCGTCCCTGTCGTCCTGGCGGCGCGCAGCCTGCGCGTGCCGGTGGCGCTGCTCGAACAGAACGCGCTCCCCGGCCGCGCCACCCGCGCGCTCGCCCCCGGCGCGCGCGTCGTCGCCGCCGCATTCGAGCAGACGGCGCAGCGGCTGCCTCGGGCACGGGTGGTCCACACCGGCAACCCGATCAGGGCAGAGGTCCTGGCGACACCGGACCGGCCACTGGGCGAGCGCTGCGAGCGGGTTCTGGTCATGGGCGGATCCCAGGGCGCACGCAGGATCAACCGGGCTGTGGCCGGCTGCGTCGAGACACTGCTGCGCGGCCACCCCTTGCTGCGGATCACCCACCAGACCGGTGCCCTGGACGCCGCCGGGATGACGGCCGCGTCCGCCGCCCTGCCAGCCGACGTCCGCGACCGGTGGGTGGTCCTCCCATTCATCGAGGACGTCGGCGCCGCCATCGCCGCCGCCGACGTCGTGCTGATGCGCGCCGGCGGCTCGTCGCTGGCGGAGTGCGCCGCCCTGGGGCGGCCGATGATCCTCGTGCCCTATCCCCACGCCGGCGACCACCAGCGCTTCAACGCCGCGCCCTACGTGGCCGCCGGGGCGGCGACGGTGATCCCCGACGACGAGTGCAGCCCCGAGCGTGTCCAGGAGGAGCTGGCGCGGCTCATCGACGACCCCGCGGAATGGCGGCGCATGGCGGCCGCCAGCCGGGCCAGCGGCCGCCGCGACGCGGCTCCGCGGATCGCCGAGCTGATCGGCGAGCTGGTGGCCGGTCCGGCGAGAATCCCGGCGTGAGCGGCCATGTCCACTTCCTGGGGATCTGCGGCTACGCGGTGAGCGGCGCCGCCCTGGTCGCGCGCGAGCAGGGCTGGCGGGTGTCCGGGTCCGACGACCAGGCCTACCCGCCGACCACCGACATCCTCACCGCCGCCGGCGTCGACTGGGTGGACGGCAGCGACGCCGCCAACCTCGAGCGGTGGGGTGTGCCGGACCTCGTCGTTGTCGGCAACCAGACGCGGGCGGGCAACCCGGAGTGGCTCGCCGCGCGGGATCGCGGCCTGCCGCTGTGCAGCGAGATCGAGTTCTACCTGCGCCTCACCGCCGACCGTCATCGCATCGCGGTGTGCGGGACCCACGGCAAGACGACGACGTCGTCGCTGCTTGCCCACATGCTCGACGCCTGCGGGATGGACCCGGGCTTCCGCCTCGGCTCGACGTCGCTCGACCTCGGCGGCAGCGCGCGGCTGGGCACCGGCCCGTTCGTGTTCGAGGGCGACGAATACACCACCGCGCCATGGGACTCCCGTCCCAAGTTTCTCCACATCAAGCCGGCGGCGGCCTGCGTCACCCGGCTCGAGCTCGACCACCCGGACGTGTACCCGACCCTCGACGCATACCGTGCGCCGTTCATCGAGCTGGCCCAGTCGATGCCCGCCGGCGGGCTGCTGGTCCTGTGCGCCGATGATCCCGAGTGCGCCGCGCTCGCCGCCCACGCTGAATGCCGTGTGATCACCTACGGCAGCGTGCCCGGCGCCGGCTGGCGTGTGGACGGCGGCGCCGACCGCGACGGCCTGCAGCATTTCACGGTGACCCACGACGGACGCACCGACGCGGTCGCGCTCACCTTCCCCGGACGTCACAGCGCGCTCAACGCCACCGCGGCGCTCATCCTCGCGGCGGACACCGGTGCGCCGCTGCAGGCGTGCGTGGCGGCCTGCGCGACGTTCTCAGGGCCGGCGCGCCGGTTCGAGGTTCTCGGCGAGGTGGGTGGCATCACCGTGGTCGACGACTACGCGCATCACCCCACGGAGGTCGAGGTCACCATCGCAGCGGCGCGGCAGCGCTACCCGGGCGCTCGCATCATCGCCATCCACACCCCGCACACTTACTCTCGAACCCGCACCCTCATCGACGAGTACGAGCACAGCTTCAGCGGCGCGGACCTCATCGTGCTCGGCCCGATCGAGGCCGCGCGGGAGCGCGGCATGGAGGCAACCGTGAGCAGCCACGACGTCGCCGCGCGCGCCGCCGCGACAGCGCCGGTGCACGTGGTCGACTCGTCCGCCGAGGCCATCGGGCTCATCGAGCGGCTCTCACGCCCTGGGGATGTGCTCCTGGTCCTCTCGCTGGGTGGCTTCGACAAGATCGCCAACCGCCTGGTGACCGCCCTGGAGGCACCCCGTGTCCGCTGAGTGGCTGCAGCGCTGGCCGGGGATCCGGCACAGCGAACCGCTGGCGCGCCACAGCCAGTTCGGCGTCGGCGGCCCCGCGGACCACTTCCTGCGCATCGACGACCTCGCCACGCTCCCCGAACTTGTCGCCCGCTGCACGGAGAGCGGCGTCGACATCACCGTGCTCGGCGCCGGCAGCAACGCGCTCATCCTCGACGGCGGCGTCCGCGGCCTCGCGGTGCGGCCGATGAGCAAGGCGATGACGATCGCCGGCACGGAGGTCACCCTGGACTCCGGTGCGATGCTCCCTCGAGTAGCGCTGGACCTTGCCCGCGAGGGCGTCGCCGGGCTCGAGTGGGGCATCGGCGTTCCCGGCAGCTGCGGGGCGTCGGTGTGGGGCAACGCCGGCGCGTTCGGCGGCGAGGTCGCTGATGCGCTGGTGGAGTGCGAGGTGCTCGCACCGGACGGCTCGACGCGCTGGATGGCGGCGGCGGACTGCGGCTTCGCCTACCGCGACTCGACGTTCAAGAACGATCTGCGCGATCACATCGTCCTGCGCGGGCGCTTCGCGGTGACCCGGGAGGATGCCATAGCCGTCCGCGCGCGAACCGATGCGGTCCAGGCGGAGCGCAAGCGCACCCAGCCGTACGGCGTGCGCAGCCTGGGCAGCACCTTCAAGAATCCCCCTGACGATTTCGCCGGCCGTCTCATCGAGGCGGCCGGGCTGTCGGGCCGCACCCACGGAGGTGCGCAGATCTCACCCAAGCACGCCAACTTCATCCTCAACGTCGACCACGCCACCGCCACCGACGTGCTGACGCTCGTGGAGATGGCACGCGACGAGGTGGCGTCGCGCTTCGGCACCGTTCTCGAGCGCGAGATCGTGACTCTCGGTGAGCCCGCGACAGCGCCTGCCGCGAGCGCGTCGTGAGCAACGTCGTCGCCATCTTCGGAGGCCGCTCGGTCGAGCACGAGGTGTCGGTGATCACGGCGCACCAGGCGATGGCGGCGCTGGGCGGCGGGCACCGTGCCGTGCCTGTCTACATCGCCAAGGACGGCAGCTGGTACACCGGCGACGCGCTGACCGACCTGGGTCGTTTCAACGACATCGATCGCCTGCTCGCCGCCTGCACGCGGGTCAGCCCGGTCATCGACCCGTCGCGCCCCGGACTCGCGCTGATGCCCGTGGAGATGCGTCGCGGCCTCTTCGGGCGCGGCGCCACCGAGGCGGCGGACGTCGACATCGCCATGCCGCTGCTCCATGGCCGCCTCGGCGAGGACGGCACCCTTCAGGGCCTTCTCGAGATGGCGGGCATTCCCTACACCGGCAGCGGCGTGGCCGCGTCCGCCGTGGCCATGGACAAGAGGCTCGCCAAGACCGCGTTGCGCGCCGCCGGCCTGCCCGTGCTGGACGACGTGCTGGTGACCCGCGACCAGTGGCTCGCCGACGCCGCCTCCGCGGTCGACGCCGCCGCGGCGGTGGGCGGCTTTCCCCTCTACGTCAAGCCGGTGAGCCTCGGCTCGAGCATCGGGGTGTCGCGGGTCACCGGCGTCGTGGAGCTGCGCGACGCAATCGAGCTGGCGCTCACCTACGACGAGCGCTGCATCGTCGAGGTTGCCCAGGAGGGGATCGTCGAGGTCAACTGCGCTGTCCTCGGCGATGGAGCGGACGCGCGCCCGTCGTTGCTCGAACAGCCCACCAAGCGCGGACTGCTCAGCTACGACGACAAGTACCGGGGCAAGGGCGGCAAGTCCTCCGGCCCCGGCGGAGGGATGAAGAATGCCCAGCGCCTGGTGCCGGCACCACTCGACGACTCCCTGGCGCAGCGCATCCGCGAGGCCGCGATGGCGGCCTTCGCGGCGGTCGGCGCCGCCGGGGTGGCACGCATCGACCTGATCGTCGACCCCGCGGCGGAGACGTTCCTGGTCAACGAGATCAACGCCATCCCGGGCTCGCTGTCGTTCTACCTCTTCGAGCCGGCGGGCGTGTCCTTCACGGAGTTGCTCGACGAGCTCATCGAGATCGCGTGGCGGCGACATGCGCGGCGGGCGGAGACCACCGCGGTGTTCGAGCGCTGGATGCTCGGTGGCGGCGGCGCCAAGACCGGCGGGTGAGCGGCGGCGCCCCGATATCATCCAGCGCCGTGAGCGAGAGCGCCGGCGTCGTCGAGGATCCGCCCGCGGCCGTGCTCGAGTCGGGCAGCGGTGCGGCCGTGCTGCTGCTCCACGGCTGGGGCGCGAGCAAGGAGTTGATGCAACCGATCGCGCAGCGGCTGCCGTCGTTCCGGGTGATTGCGCCCGACCTGCCCGGTTTCGGCGCAACCGGTCCGCCACCCGCGCCGTGGGGTGTCGATGAGTACGCACAGTGGACGATCGCGCTGCTCGACCGGCTCGGCGTGCAGCGCGTCCACGTGGTCGGCCACTCCAACGGCGGGCGTGTCGCCATCGCGTTGGCGACCGCGCATCCCGAGCGGGTCGACCGCCTCGTGCTCGCCGACAGCGCCGGCATCCGTCCACGCCACGGCCTCCGTCACCACTGGCGGGTGCGCTCGTTCAAGCTGCTGCGCGCGGCGGCGCGGCGGCGGTGGCTGCCGGCCCGCGTGCGCGAGGCGGCGCAGCGGCGCGCCAGCCTGCGCGGCAGCGCCGACTACCGAGAGGCGTCGGGCACCGTGCGCGACAGCATGGTGCGGCTGGTCAACGCCGACCTGCGGCCGAGATTGGCACAGCTGCGGGCGCCGACGCTGCTGATCTGGGGCGAGCGCGACGAGGAGACGCCGGTGCACGACGCCCACGTCATGGAGCGGCTCATACCGGACGCGGGGCTGGTGGTGTTCGAGGGGTGCGGTCACTTCGCCTACGCCGAGCAACCGGACCGCTTCGGCCACATCGTCGACGTCTTCCTGCGTGGCGACACGAGGTGAATGCGGTGGTGCAGGCGGTGGTCGTCGCGCTCGCCGGAGCGACCTGGCTGGCGCTGCTGGCACGGACGGTGATGGTGGCCGCGCGGATGCACCAGATCGAGGAGTACGAGGCGGGCCGGTTGTTCTGGTGGGGTCGCACCCGTGCCTGGCTCCTGCACCGATCGGTGCTGATCGCCGCGGCGGCGCCGGCGGCGTCGACGCTGGTCGCCGTCATCGCCGGGTCGAGGAGCGGCGCCCGCACCGCGGTCGCCGCCGCCTGGGGTGTCGGGGCGCTCGGGGGACTCCTGGTGTGGGGCTGGCTGGCGCCGAAGAAGGAGCTGGTCCACACGCCCCGCATGCGCCGCCTGCTGGCGACCACGGCGGTGCTCGGCGTGATCCTCGCCGACGCGGTGTGCTTCACGTTGCTGCTCGCCCCGCTGTGGCTGGGGGGCGTGATCGCCGCCGCCGCCGGGCTGTCGATCACGGCCCTGGCCATGGCTCTGCTCGCGGCCGCGAACACCATCAACGCGCCGGTCGAGGCGCGCGTGCGCCGGGGATTCCTCCGCCAGGCGCGCGCCTGGCTCGCGCGCATCGATCCGCTGGTCATCGCCGTGGCCGGCAGCTACGGCAAGACCTCGACCAAGCACATCCTCGCCCACATGCTCGAGCGCTACGGGCCGACGCTGGCGACACCGAAGAGCTTCAACACGCTGATGGGCGTCTCGCGCACCGTCAACGACGTCCTCGAGGATCGTCACCGCACCTTCATCGTCGAGATGGACGCGTACGCGCCCGGCGAGATCGCCTCGATCTGCGCGCTGGTGCACCCGCGCCACGCGCTGCTGACGTCGGTCGGTCCGCAGCACCTCGAGCGCTTCGGCAGCATCGACCGCATCGCCGGCGCCCTGTACGAGACCGTTGACGCGCTGCCCGCCGACGGTTTCGCGGTGGTCTACAGCGGCGACGCGCAGACCGCCGCGCTGGCGGCGCGCGCCCGCGCGGCGGGTCGTGAGGTGATTGGCTACGGCATCAGCGGGGAGGCCGGCGATCTCGACGTCGTCGCCGCTGATGTCCACGTCACCGGGCGCGGCTCGCGGTTCACCTGGGGCTGGCCGGCGCTGGGACTCAGCCACCACGTCGAGCTGCCCCTGCTCGGACGCCACCAGGTGCTCAATGTCAGCGCCGCCCTGGCCACCGTCCAGCGGCTCGGGCTGCCGCTCGGGCCCGCCCTCGAGTCGATCGCGACGCTGCAGCCGGTCGACCACCGGCTCCAGCCCGTGCCCACGGGCAACGCCATCACCGTCATCGACGACTCCTACAACGCCAACCCCGTCGGCGTGCACAACGCCCTCGAGGTGCTCGCCGAACTCGACGCCGGGGCGCGGATCCTGGTCACGCCGGGGCTCGTCGAGCTGGGCGCGGTGGAGGACGCCGAGAACCGCCGCTACGGGGAGCACGCGGCGCGCGTCTGCGACCACGTCATCGTCATGGACGCACAGCCCGGCCGGGCGCTGCGTGAGGGCCTGCGCGCCGGGGGCATGGCCGACGACCGCGTCCACGTGGTGCGTTCGCTGGCGGAGGCCACGGCGGTGATCGGCCGCATCGCCACCGCGGGCGACGCCGTCCTGTTCGCCAACGACCTTCCCGACACGTACCTCGGGGCAGCCTGAGCGGTAGGAGATCGGGCCGCGCAATGCGGTCGCGACGCGGGAGTCGGTCCCATAATGTTCGGACCGGCGCCCCGGACCGAACCGTCCCAGCTCACGTCCCACCCATCGATGTCCCAGCACACCATTGAGCGCCCACGCGCGAGCCCGCCTCTCAGCGACGCCACGTCGCGCCGGGCGCAGATCCGCGCCATCGCCGCCGGCATCGTCGACGTCCCCCGGATGGGCAGGCGGTTCCATGTGCCGGCGGGCGTGCCGCTGCAGCCGTCGCCGCGGCGTCGCAGTCACGGGCCGCGGCGGCGCACCGT
>OCZT010000653.1_pt1 | contig 34705 bp, 34 predicted proteins | sample 1539031 | NCBI WGS metagenome assembly OCZT01 (sample SAMEA3539308, study PRJEB22396) | soil metagenome | biome: tundra; feature: field; material: soil | place: USA | collected 2010-05 | depth 0.15 m | reverse complement strand
TCAATCACACCTTTTATTGGGAAAGCATGAAAGCTCATGGAGGTGGCGTGCCAACAGGTAAATTATCAGAAGCCGTCACTAAAACATTTAGCTCCTTTGATGAGTTCAAAAAACAATTTTCAGATGCAGGCAAAACAAGATTTGGTAGTGGCTGGGCATGGTTATGTCTTGATGAAAAAGTCAACCTGTTTATTTGTTCTACACCAAATCAGGATAATCCATTAATGGACATAGCTGAAAAAAAAGGAATTCCTCTGCTTACAATAGATGTGTGGGAACATGCTTATTATTTGAAATATCAAAACAAAAGAGCAGACTATATTGAAGCATTCTGGAACCTTGTAAACTGGGAAGCGGTTGCTGTGAGATATGAAAATGCTTTAAAATCATTTTAAAGAATTTTGTGGAGAAAAGGAAAACAAGAAGATGAAACTGAAGGAACCGACTTTTTGGGATGTATCCAATTACCTCAGGATAAGTGGCTTGAAAAACATCAATACTTCAGCTAGGATACAGGTAATTAAGAAGAAAAAATAGATTTAACTGCTGTTATTTAATAATTTATAATATTTATAGTTATGAAAATTCCAACTGTTAAAAGAACAAAAAGTAGAGAGGTTAACACAATAAAACCCAAGGAACCAATAAAGATAATTTCTGAGGAAGATATCCGTAAGAGAGCCTATGAGATCTATTTGAGAAATGACGGTTCTTCTTCCAGTGAACTGGAAAATTGGTTCTATGCTGAAAGAGAGTTGAAGGGATATTATAAATAGGATGATCTAAAGATCGTCTTATTTGAAGGTTGAGTTTTTACCAATTCTAACTCAAGTTGATAATTCATTTCCAAAAATGTGTAAATCGTTTAACAATAGAACTAAATGTATTTGTAACGAATAAAAAAATAAAAAATATTCCCATTTAATTTAATATCAGACAACAAAGGAATTTCAATTTAATCTGATTAAGCTACAGGAAAGTCTTATGCGGTTCGCTTATAACTTAACTGGTGCTAAAGATCATGCTAAACGATCATGCTAAAGATCTTGTACAAGAGACAATGCTTAAAGCATTGAAATACTCTGATAGAATTTGTAATCGAGTCCAATTTTAGCGCCTGGACGTTCACAATTATGAAAAATACTTTTATAAATGTTTACAGGCGCAGTATTCGTCTTAACACTTGTCTTGATCAGACTGAAAAATCATTTTTTTTAGCCAAACAAAATTTTCAGGTTCTGATGATCCTGATTCAGCCTATTCATGCTTAGAAATGGCTCAAATTATTGAACAATTAAATGATAAATTCCGTATTCCTTTTAAAATGCATTTTCACGGTTACATATACAAAGAAATTTCAGAGGCACTAAATCTGAATATTGGAACTGTGAAAAGCAGGATTTTTTTATCAAGGAAAAAAATGAGAGATCAACTGAGCGGATAGACTGAATATCAACTTAGGAATATCAGTTGTAACAAATTATAAAAACTGTGAATAATTAACTGTTTTCAAAAGTTTTGTAAACCTTATTCAATTATTGTTGTTCAACATAGGTCTCTCAAGATTCATAAATGCATAAAAACTTAATTGAAAAACCATGAAATGAAATAAGAAGTTATCTATAGTCTTGAATGTTTCCCTCACTTCATTATTCTGAAAATTATATTCATTGATATATACATGAAGACATAACATGAAAATCAAAATCAAAAGGGTGTATGAAAAGCCGGATAAAGAAGACGGCGTTCGTATCCTGGTGGATAGACTTTGGCCACGAGGATTAACAAAAGAAAAAGCAAGCATTGATTTATGGTTGAAGGATATCGCTCCAAGTACTGAACTTCGGAAATGGTTTGGTCACGACTCCGAAAAATGGAAAGAGTTCAGGAAACGTTATCGCCACGAACTCAAAGAGAACGAAGAACAGGTGTCGCTTTTGAAAGATCAGATGAAGAAAGGAATAGTGACATTAGTTTATGGCGCAAATGATGAAGAGCATAATCAGGCAGTTGTTCTTAAAGAATTATTCAGCCACTCAACTTTCTATAAACCGGCACAGTAATTCTTTCATAATATTTTTTCAAAGACTTAAATATTAATCAAATAATAGAGTATGAAAAGTGATCAACTTTATCCCGAAACAACAAAAGAAATCTACGAAAAAAGAGTAGCCCTGGCTCCTGAAATGTCAGAGGCATTCCACAATTTCGGAAAAGCCGTTTTTAAAGAGGGTGCGCTTTCTGAAAAAACAAAACAACTTATTGCCGTTGCAGTGGCACATGTAACCCAATGCCCGTATTGCATACGCAGCCACACTAAATTGGCTTTGAGAAAAGGAGCCAGTAAAGAAGAAATCATGGAAGCCATTTGGGTAGCTTCAGAAATGCGGGCTGGAGCCGCTTATGCTCATGCTGCATTGGCAATTGATGAAATGGAATCAATACAGCCTTAAAAAACCATATACCCTGACAAAATTTAAAAAATTTACCGGAATGTAGTTAAGATAAACGATTTTTTTTGTAATCACTTCAAATATATCTGATCAAGCTGTAAATGAAGAATAATAAGAATTCTTACGAATAATTTATGTTAGATAAAACATGTAACTGATATGAAAACAATAAAGATGAATAGAGTACTGATAGCTCTTGATTATGATCCAATTGCACAAAAAGTAGCTGAGGTAGGTTTTACTATGGCTAAATCCATGAATGCTGAAGTTATATTGCTGCATGTAATAACAGAGCCTCAGTTTTATTCATCTGCTGGATATTCACCAATAATGGGTTTTGCAGGCTACATAGTTGTAGATCCTTTGCAATTAGATAGTGTTCAGGGACTCAAGGAAGCATCTCTTCAATACCTTGAAAAATCAAAACATCATCTTGGTGATAAGACTATTCAAACACTTGTTAAAGAAGGTGATTTTGCTGATGCCATTCTGAAGACTGCACAAGAGGTGAAGGCAGACATTATCGTTGTTGGATCTCACAGCCGGAAATGGTTGGAAAATATAGTAATGGGAAGTGTAACTGAAAAAGTTTTACATAACACCTCTATTCCGCTTTTTATCGTTCCAACAAAGAAAAAAAAATGAAAACGAATTTATTTGTAGGTGGATTCGACAAAATTGTACACTTGAATAAATGAAAACTAAATCATGAATGCCAATCCTTTAAAAAAACTGGAAGCACTTGGCCAGTCAGTCTGGCTGGACTATATAAGGAAAGATATGTTTTCAAGCGGTGTGCTCAGGCGATTGATAGACGAGGATGGACTTCGAGGAATTACCTCGAATCCGTCAATCTTTGAGAAGGCGATTGCAGAAAGTAATCTCTACGACAATGACATTTACGATTTGGTGCAAAAGAAAACAGATATCAATGAAATTTATGAGACTCTTAGCATACGAGATGTACAGAATGCTGCCGATGAATTCAGATCTGTATATGAAAAGATGGATGGAAAAGATGGATATGCCAGTCTCGAAGTCGATCCTCACCTGGCATACAATACTCCAGGAACTATTGAAGAGGCACACCGGCTATGGACGGCAGTTAACCGTCCCAATATTTTCATTAAAGTACCTGCCACAGAAGAAGGCTTACCGGCTATTCAACAATTAATCAGCGAAGGAATCAATGTGAATATTACTTTATTGTTTGGACTCCCACGATACAGGCAGGTTGCAGAAGCATATATTGCTGGCATCGAGGCTCGCATTGAGCAAGGTAAACCTATAAAGAATATTATATCTGTAGCTAGTTTCTTTTTAAGTCGTATTGATTCTGTGATTGATCCATTAGAAGAGGACTTTGCTGCATCAGGTGGTGAACAGGTACATTTTGCAGCAAGTATAAAGGGACAGATTGCAATTTCTAGTGCCAAGATTGCATATACCATTTATGAAGAAATATTTGAAAGTAAACAGTTTGCTAAGCTGGCTGATCAGGGCGCAAGACCTCAGAGACTTCTATGGGCCAGCACCGGAACCAAAAATCACGATTATAGCGATATAAAATATATCGAAGCCATTATCGGGAAAAATACGATCAACACCATACCCCCCGAAACTCTGAATGCTTACCGTAAACATGGCAAACCTGCTCTTCGTCTAAAAAATCATATAAAAAGGGCTTGCTGGGTAATGTCCGAATTGACAGAACTTGGTATCGATATAGATAAAATTACCAAAAAGCTGGAAAACGATGGAGTGGAAAAATTTATTAAAGCCTCCGACAAGCTGATGGAGACTTTAACAAAAAAGTCATTAGAGAAATAAACAGTAATATCATAAACATTATATAAAATTTGTTTACTATGAAAAATCTTATTATAAAGATTATCTCAATCGGACACATTACCCACGATGTACTTCAGATTTTTACCGAAAAACCCCAACAACTTGACTTCACTCCCGGACAAGCCACAGAAATCTCTATAAATAAAGATGGATGGCAGAACGAAAAGAGACCTTTTACATTTACAAGTCTTCCGAATGATGATTATCTACAGTTTACTATCAAAACATACCCATTGCATAAAGATGTTACCAATGAACTTCTGCAATTAAAGGCAAATGATGAATTGATTTTAAACGATGTCTTTGGCGCAATTGCATATAAAAACGAAGGTGTTTTTATTGCCGGAGGTGCAGGTGTAACTCCATTCATTTCCATCTTCAGATATCTCAAATCGAAAAATAATATTGGTGATAACAAACTCATTTTTGCCAACAAGACAAGAGATGACATTATATTGAAATATGAATTTAATCTTGCATTAGGTGAAAACTTTATCAATATATTGTCTGGTGAAGAAGAGAAAGGTTATGCACACGGATATATCACAGAAAATTTTCTTAAAGCACATATAACTGACTTTAATAAAAATATTTATTTATGTGGTCCTCCTCCGATGATGGATGCAGTGGAAAAGATTCTATTCAATTTACATATTGATGAGAAACTTATTATTAAAGAAGCATTTTAAATTATCAAATTTTCTTTTCAGGTACGCTGAAGAGGAGAAAATGATTGTTGAAAAGCCTTAAATTAAGTGGATATAAATAAGATTTCTTATTGGAAATGGAGTACGAACGAAACATAGAAAACGAAAGCGCACAGCGAGCAGAAAAAATAGTGACCATTGGTGTACCGGCAGATCATGGTGGGCTTGTGTTGCAGCCAACAAGATACCCGGAGTGCGTGCAGCATTGATCACGGATTCTTTTTCTGTTCATCAGGGAGTGGAAGACGATGATATGAACATTATGTGCCTGGGTGGGCGTGTTACTGGATATGCTTTATCCTGGGATTTAATACAGATCTTTCTCCGCGCCCGTTTTCTTGGCGATGGACGTTTCATCCGGCGTCTTGCAAAAATATCGGATCTCGAGGGTAATAGATCAGAATTATAATTAGATCAATGAGATGAATACAAATCAATGGACGATTGGCGTTGATCTTGGAGGTTCAAAGATTGAAGTTGCTCTTGTCAATTCTTCAGGGCTCCTTAATGATCGTCTTCGTGTGCCTACAGATAGCAAAAAGGGATATAAGGCAGTTCTTAAACAAATCACTGAAACCATTCATCAACTTTGCGACAAAAACGGGGATGCAGTCCCATCTGCTGTCGGTATTGGCATACCTGGACAAATAAGCAGATCATCAGGCATAGTACACTATGCACCTAACCTGAATTGGCATGAAGTAAACCTGGAAAATGATTTATCAAAAATGCTCGATAAACATGTCAGGATTTGTAACGACGTGAGAGCTGCGACATGGGGTGAATGGCTTCACGGGGCTGGTAAATCCTGTAATGATATTGTGTGCATTTTTATTGGTACCGGAATCGGTGGAGGCATTGTAAGCGATGGCAGGATGTTAGCCGGCTGTAACAATACTGCCGGTGAAATAGGACATATGACCATTGATCTGCATGGCCCTGAATGTCATTGCGGCAACAGAGGTTGCTTTGAAGCATTGGCTGGAGGTTGGGCTATAGCACGCGACGCACAGGATATGGTCAAGGCAGATATGAAAAGAGGGAAAGTTTTGCTTGCCATAGCCGGAAATGATATCAGTAAAATCACTGCTAAAACTGTATCTGAAGCTGCCAGTAAGAATGATATACTGGCAAAAAAAATTATTGATAATCTTGCTAATGTTTTGATAGCAGGTGCTACGGCAATAGTTAATGCTTATGCCCCCTGCCGTCTTATAATGGGTGGCGGGATAATGGAAGGGATCCCCCAGTTACTAGAAAAGGTCGAAAAAGGTGTAAAAAAATATGCACTTAAAGCTGCAACAGAAAACCTGAAAGTTCTGCCAGCTAAATTACACAATGATTCTGGTGTAATTGGTGCTGCGGCTTTTGCATTACATAGCATTAATAAATCTTAAAATTCAAATGAATATCGAAGAAAAATGTATTAATACTATCCGCTGCCTCGCTATAGATGCTGTGGAGAAAGCCAATTCAGGGCACCCCGGAACGCCGATGGCATTGGCTCCTGCAGCTTATGCTTTATGGATGAACCATATGCATTACAATCCTGCCAACCCAAACTGGTTCAACCGTGATCGTTTCGTGCTTTCAAATGGACATGCCTCTATGTTGCAATACGCTGTTTTGCATTTAGTTGGATACGAAATAACTCTGGAGGATATCAAAAACTTCCGACAATGGGGAAGTAATACACCGGGTCATCCCGAGTACAGGCTTACACCCGGTATAGAAACCACAACCGGTCCGCTGGGACAGGGGTTCATGAATGCGGTTGGTATGGCTATAGCCGAAGCACATCTTGCAGCAATATTTAACACTGAAGTATATAAAATAATTGATCATAATACATATGTATTTTGTAGCGATGGTGACTTCATGGAGGGTGCTTCCAATGAAGCCGCATCCATAGCGGGACATTTCGGATTGGGAAAGTTGATCGTATTATATGATGATAACCACATAACTATTGAGGGAAATACATCACTTACATATTCAGATGAAGTCGCCAAACGTTTTGAAGCCTATCATTGGCATGTTCAGAACCTTGGTGACAAGGGGAATGACATACAGTCAATATCTGAAGCTTTTACAAACGCAAAAGCGGTGGCTGACAAGCCTTCTCTTATCATACTAAGGACTCATATAGGTTATGGATCACCCAATAAACAGGATACATCAGAAGCTCATGGTTCACCTTTAGGTGCCGAGGAGATAAAGCTGACAAAAAAATTCTACGGATGGCCGGAAGATAAATTTTTTTGGGTTCCGGATGAGGTGAAATCACATATGAATGTGGCAATTGAAAAGGGGAAAACACTTGAAGAAAAATGGAAAAAGAAATTCGACGATTATAAAAAAGAATTTCCTGATCTGACGAAACAATTGAATGAATTTCTCCAACAGGCTCTGAAAGAAGGCTGGGACAACGAAATCCCGGTCTATGATCCATCTGACAAACCAAAAGCAACAAGAGAAATTTCAGCAGATGTGATCAATGCTGTCGCGGCACATTTGCCCTGGCTGATAGGAGGAAGCGCTGATCTGGAACCTTCCACAAAAACGATGATCAAATCATCAGGGTATTTCGAAAAAGGAAAGTATGGAAACAGGAATATGGACTGGGGGATAAGAGAACATGTGATGTGTGCCGCCAGTTCTGGAATGAGCGTCCATGGAGGCATCCGTTCTTATGCAGCAACTTTTTTCATTTTTACCGATTATGCAAGACCTGCAATCAGGCTAGCCTGTATCATGAAGTTACCTGTAATTTATGTTATGACACATGATTCCATCGGGTTAGGTGAAGATGGAACTACGCATCAGCCTGTCGAACACCTTGCTTCTTTCAGAGCAATGCCCGGCATGTGTGTTATTCGTCCTGCCGATGCTAATGAAGCTTCATTCGCATGGCGTGCTGCTATTCAAAATACAAAAGGTCCGACAATGCTGGTTTTGTCTAGGCAAAAGTTGCCGATTTTTGATCGAAAAATCCTCGCGCCTGCTGATGGAGTGATAAAAGGTGCATATGTACTCTCTAAGGAACAAGGTAGCAAACCGGATATCATTTTGATCGCAACCGGTTCGGAAGTCCAACTAGTTCTTGAAGCCCAACAAGAACTTAAGAATGAATCTATTGATGCCCGCGTGGTAAGTATGCCAAGTTGGGAATTGTTCAGAATTCAGAAACAGGAATATCGTGATAAAGTTTTACCGTCAAACATAAAAACCAGACTTGCTGTAGAAGCAGCATCACCTCAGGGATGGTGTGAATGGGTAGGAGATCAGGGTAAAGTAATTGGGATTTCAAAATTCGGTTCCAGTGCTCCTTACAAAGAGATATATGAGCATTATGGCATTACTGTAAAAAATATTGTGAGTACTGCAAAAAAGTTGGTGATGAAATGAAAACCATCAATGAGAATATCACAACATTGTTTTTAGACATAGGCGGGATATTGTTCACCTTCAGAAAATCAAATTCTCTTAAACAAATAATAAAAAAGATGTAATGAGAAAGAAACTTTACGACTACGGAATGATAGGATTAGGAACAATGGGTCGCAACCTTGTGTATAACATATGCGACCATGGATATACTGTGGCAGGTTTCGATAAGGACCTTTCAAAAGTGGAAACGCTGGAGCAGGATAAGGGTAATTATGATCTTTGCGGGACTCATAGTATTAAAGAATTTACAGATGTACTTAAAAAGCCTCGTGTGATACTTCTGCTTGTGCCAGCCGGATCTATTGTGGACTCAGTGATTAATAAGCTAAAACCTGGGATGTCAAAGGATGATCTGATAATCGATTGCGGCAATTCTCATTATACAGACACAAATCTACGCATTAAAAAACTGGAAAAAGAAAAAATACATTTCATGGGTGTAGGTATATCGGGAGGCGAATTCGGTGCACGCAATGGTCCAAGCATCATGCCCGGAGGATCAAAAAAAGCATATGCAAGAGTGGCGCCACTATTTCAAGCCATTTCTGCAAAAGCAAATGGAGAACCATGTATAGCTTACCTTGGTCCGGGCTCAGCCGGACATTACGTAAAAATGGTGCATAATGGCATTGAATATGCATTCATGCAACTCATTGCAGAAAGCTACCAGTTACTCAAACAAGCAGCTGGAATGAGCAATGATGAGCTGCATGATATCTTCTTAAAATGGAATAATGGATCACTTAAATCATATCTTGTATCAATCACTGCAGATATATTCAAACAGAAAGATAACCTGACAGAAAATTGCCTTATCGATATGATCCTTGACAGCGCTCATCAAAAAGGCACAGGTGCATGGACAACGGAAGATGCGATGGCGCTTCAGGTGCCGGTTCCTGTGATTGACGTTGCTGTTTCGATGCGGAATATTTCAATTTTAAAAGAGGAACGCATGGTCGCACAAAAGCAATTACATGGGCCGGCTATACAAATAGTTATTGATAAACAAGAACTGGTCGATTCACTGGAAAACGCGCTTTATTTTTCAATAATCACCGTCTTTTCGCAGGGTATGGCGCTTCTGCATAATGCCTCAGATGCTTACCATTATGATCTTAATCTGGAAGATATTGCCCGAATATGGAGGGAAGGTTGTATCATACGGGCCTCAGTACTTGACGACATCATGGCTGCAGTTACTGAACAGCCTATATTATCCAATCTAATGCTCAGTGGAGTGTTTAAAGAAAAACTGGCAGGGTTACAGGAAAATGCACGAAAGGTTATACAAACCAGCATTAACGCCGGAATACCCTTGCCTGCATTTAACGCTTCATTATCTTATTACGACAGCTATAGAAGTGGGTGGCTTCCTGATAATCTTTTACAGGCACAACGTGATTATTTCGGCGCCCATACATATGAGAGGACTGACAGAAAAGGCACATTCCATACCGATTGGCATCAAAAACAGCATTAAAAATGGATACAACAGAAAATCTAAATACAACTATTATTGTCATTTTTGGAGCTGGCGGAGATCTTACACATCGTAAATTGATGCCGGCTATTTATAACCTATATCTGGACGGATTGTTACCGCAAAAGTTTGAGGTGATGGGTTTAGATATCAAAAATATGAGTGATGAAATATTCCGGAAAGAGTTGCGTGATGGGGTAGATCATTTTTCGCGCAGGGGAAAAACGGGAAAAAGCAAATGGCAGATCTTTGCAAAATATCTTCATTACCAAAAATCAGACTTCACTGATGATTCAACGTATAGCTTCCTGAAAAAACAAATTGGAAAGTTCGAAAAAGAATGCGTTGGCGATGTCAACCGCATATTTTATATGGCCATTCCTCCATCATTCATAGAGCAGATAGCGCAAAAAATTGGAGATACAGGATTGGCAAAGAATAAGCAACTGAGCAGGATAGTTGTAGAAAAGCCTTTCGGACGTAACCTTAAAAGTGCGAAAAAGCTTAACCAATTATTATCTAACATTTTCGACGAGTCACAGGTGTACAGGATTGATCATTACTTAGGAAAAGAAACTGTGCAGAATATTCTCGTTTTTCGTTTTGCGAATGCTTTGTTCGAACCTATCTGGAACCGCAACTATATTGAAAGTGTGCAGATTACAGTGGCCGAACAATTAGGAGTGGAAAATCGCGGAAGCTATTATGATCATGCCGGTGCTCTGCGTGATATGATCCAGAATCACCTTATGCAGTTGTTATGTCTCATCGCAATGGAATCTCCGGTCTCATTTGAAGCAGATGAAATACGAAACCGCAAAGTGGATGTACTTCATGCTGTTCGTAAAATTAAACGTGAGGAGGTGCATTCTTTTGCTGTTCGTGGTCAGTATGGAGCAGGATGGATTGAAGGCAAAAAAGTAAAAGGTTACAGACAGGAACCTGGTGTAGAAAAGACTTCAAAAACAGAGACTTTTGCTGCAATAAAATTATTTATTGACAATTGGCGCTGGCAGGGAGTGCCCTTTTATCTGCGCACTGGCAAACGAATGAATGAAGCAATTTCGGTGATCACAATTCAATTCAGACCTGTGCCACACCAATCTTTTCCACACGAATCCATGGACAACTGGGAATCCAATCGGTTAATACTCAATATTCAGCCGAATATGGGTATCAGACTTCGCTTCCAGTCTAAAAAACCCGGTTTAAAAATGCTTCTCAACCCGGTTAACATGCTATTCGATTACTACAGTTCCTATGCAACCGTTGCTCCGGAAGCATATGAAACACTATTATATGACATTATTATTGGTGATGCGACACTTTTCATGCGTGCTGATCAGGTGGAGGCAGCATGGAGTATTCTTATGCCCATCATAGAATCCTGGGAATCAAATACTACAATAGGTTTTCCCAACTATTCTATTGGTACTCAAGGTCCTGAGGATGCAGAAGCACTTATTGCGAGGGATGGCCACACCTGGATTGTGATGCCGCTTGAAAATGATGATAAGAAATAAAATCAAAATATAAATTTTTGTGAAGAAAGTAAAGGCAATACTACCGCAACAATGAATAAGCTTAAAACTCCTGAAGAACAACGCCTTGCGATACAGAAAGAAAAAAAGCTTTCTACGGCTAGTTGGGGTCCTTATCTGAGTGAACGTCAGTGGGGTACAGTACGTGAAGACTATAGTAAAGATGGAAATGCCTGGAACTATTTTCCTCATGAACATGCAAGATCAAGAGCTTATCGCTGGGGAGAAGACGGACTGGCCGGAATTTCAGATTCTCAATGTCAGCTTTGCTTTGCTCCGGCTTTTTGGAATGGGAAAGACCCGATCCTGAAAGAGAGATTATTTGGGCTCACTAATATAGAGGGTAATCATGGTGAGGATGTAAAAGAACTGTATTATTATCTCGATAATACCCCTACGCATTCTTATATGCAGTATTTGTATAAATATCCTCAGGAAGCTTTTCCATATGAACAGTTGTTGAAAGAAAACAGGAAGCGTTCTGTTCTGGAAGAAGAGTTTGAATTGCTTGATACAGGAATATTCGATGATGACAAATATTTTGATATTACAATAACATATGCCAAAATTGATCAGGAGGACATTTGCATCCTCATTGAAGTTAAAAACCAGAGTAGGGAAGCAGCTCCGATCATCGTACTGCCTACTCTGTGGTATCGTAAACAATGGTCTCCCGATCTGATCCAGGGAAAACCGGAAATCGGGATGCAGAAAAATTCTGAAGGGTCACATTATGTCTTTGCCAACCATCCTTTCATTGGCGAATATTATCTCTATTTCGATCAGGCTGAACAGTTATTATTCACAGAAAATGAGACCAATAAGGAAAAGATTTCCGGGATTGCCAATGAAACACCATTTGTAAAAGATGCCTTTCATACGGCAGTTATTAATGATGACTTCGCAATTTTTAAGGATAAGAACAAAGGCACAAAATTCTCTCCTGTTTATAAAATGAATATTGAACCTGCTGGTACAGCCAGACTTCGGTTGCGTATTTCCAGGAAGAAAAATCTGCAAAAACCTTTAGGACAAGATTATGAACTTGCTTTCACTAATTCAAAAAAGGAAGCAGATGAATTTTACAAAAAGATCCTACCAGGTAATCTGTCTCCACAAGAATCCTTTGTTGCCAGACGAGCTTATGCCGGGATGCTTTGGAACAAACAGTTCTACTATTATGATGTCAGGGAATGGCTGCAGGGAGATAAAGGTCAACCACCTCCTCCAACTGAGCGATTGACTGGAAGAAACAGCAAATGGAAACACCTGAATAACCGTGATATCATTTCAGTGCCGGACAAATGGGAATTCCCCTGGTATGCATCTTGGGATCTCGCCTTTCACATGATTGTTTTTGCATATATTGATCCGGAGTTTGCCAAACAACAACAAATTCTAATTAACAGAGAATGGTATACACGTCCCAATGGACAAATCCCTGCTTATGAATGGAATTTCAGTGATGTTAACCCTCCCGTACAGGCGTGGGCAGCAATGAGAGTGTATGAAATTGATAAGAATAAGACAGGTGTAGGTGATATTGATTTTCTCAAGCGCATCTTTCAGAAATTGACAATCAACTTTACCTGGTGGGCTAACCAGAAAGATGCTGAAGAAAACTATGTTTTTGAAGGGGGATTTCTTGGTCTTGATAATATAGGAGTTCTTGACCGCAATTCTATTATTCAAAAAGGTTGCATTCTGGAACAGGCTGATGGTACTGCCTGGATGGGGATGTTTGCGACTTATATGCTTGAAATGGCTGTTGAAATTGCTCAGAACGATGATACTTTTCAGGATGTTGCCCTTAAGTACTTTGAACAATATACTTTAATCGCTGAAGCATTGAATTCAAATGGACTTTGGGATGAGGAACAAAACTTTTTCTACGATGTTCTCAAATATCCTGATGGTAAGAAAGTTCCTATAAAAGTACGCTCTATCATTGGCCTTACTTCAATTTTTGGTACTCTGTACCTTCCTGAAAATATATTGAAAAAGTTGGATCAATTTAGCCATGGATTAAATTGGTTCAGAAAATTTTGCAAAGAACGTGGAATGTACATGGCAGTTATTCAGAAAGATGAAAAAGGAGAAAGTGATAAACTCATCTCGCTTATTGGCATCGAAAAACTGCAAAAACTTCTGGTAGTTTTACTTGATGAGGAAGAATTCCTTTCTCCTTATGGTATTCGATCTGTTTCAAAAAAGCATACGAGAAGTTATAAGATTGAGATCGATAAACAATTATATTCTCTGCAATATGATCCTGGTGAATCGACTATCAGGGTATTTGGCAGCAATTCAAATTGGCGCGGTCCTATATGGTTTCCAATTAACTATCTTATTATACAATCATTAAAAGCATATTATCAATATTTTGGTGATGAATTTAAAGTAGAGTTTCCCAGCCGGTCAGGTAATTACCTTAACCTGGAACAGGTAGCTCTCCAAATCAATGAACGATTGCAAAAGATATTTATTGAAGACCAAAAAGCAACAAGGCCAATGCATGGACGATTTAAAGATTTTTACCAGCGTGAAGAAAACAAGAACCTTATTCTTTTTCATGAATATTTTCATGGAGAAACAGGTGCAGGACTCGGTGCTTCTCATCAGACAGGATGGACGGGGCTCATTGCTGTATTAATTCAGGAAAAGAACGAAAAGATCAAAATGGATAAATAAAAGAACATACAAGCTTCCCAATATATCATGAATGAAACTGAACAAAAAAGAATAATTTGGACAATTGGTCATTCTACCCGTACTCTTAAGGAATTTATTGATATTCTAAAATCTTTTCATATTGAATGTTTAGCTGATATCAGAAGCTTTCCAGGCTCAAGGCGTTATCCGCATTTTAATAAAGAAGCTCTTGAAGTATCATTACCTGAAAACAATATTAAATATATTCATTTAAGAGAACTCGGAGGCCGAAGGAGGGTGAAGCCTGATTCAATCAATACAGGTTGGCGCCTTGCAGCATTCAGAGGATACGCAGATTATATGGAAACCAGTTCTTTTAAGGAAGCTATACAGGACCTTGAACGTTTTGGGTCCAAAGAGCGGATCGCTTATATGTGTTCAGAGGCTCTATGGTGGCGCTGTCACCGGTCACTCGTTTCTGATTACCTTAAGCTTCATGGCTGGACAGTGTTTCACATAATGGGTATCGGGAAAACTCAGGAACACACCTACACTTCCCCATCTCAGATAGTAAACGGTGAATTGCTGTATCCTGCTTCAGTAATTTAGGTTTGCACATGAATAGCGTCACCAAGGTGAAAAGTGATGCTATCTATATTGAAAAATGTAAGAGCCTGGTGCGACTAGTATAAAAGGACAGGTTGCCATCTCAAGTGCTAAGATTGCATATACTATTTATGAAGAAATATTTGAAAGCAAGGAGTTTGATAAACTTGCTTACCAGGGTGCCAGACCCCAGAGACTGCTTTGGGACAGTACTGGCACCAAAAATCAAGATTACAGTGATATTAAATATATTGAAGCTGTTATCGGTAAAAACACTATTAATACAATCCCGCCGAATACTTTGAATGCTTACCGATTACATGGGAAACCTGCTCAGTGTATTAAAGATCATATAAAAAGGGCTTGCTGGGTTATGTCTGAATTGACAGAACTTGGTATCGATATAGATAGTATTACCAAAAAACTTGAAACTGATGGTGTAGAAAAGTTTATTAAAGCCTTCGACAAGCTAATGGAGACATTGACAAAGAAATCGTTTGAGAAGAAAAAGGAGAAAGTTTAAGTATTCTATTAATTGTAAACTCAAGAATTCATTTCTTTCTTGTTAACAGAAAGGTTGTCAGGTCATTAAGATCTTTTCCTGTAAGCGAAGCTCCGAACGATGGCATGTTCCCTCCTCCATTGACGATCTTGATAGTTATCTGTTCGCTGGTGAGCCTGCTACCGACGTAGGAAAGGTCAGGTCCTCTCTTTCCTCCATATCCGGAAACTGTATGGCAGTATATGCACGCTTTTTTGTAAAATAAATCGCCACCATTCATTGCATTTGTACTGACATTGCCGATAACTTCCTGTGATAATGGCTTAGTTTGAAATGCAGGCGACCAGGGGGATTTTTGTCCAATATACCAGAAGGACGCAACCATTGTAACAATTATTGTAACAATAGCAATTGCCCAGGGACGTCTCAATGGACTCCTTTCTCCCTTATTATTAATTAGGGGTAGCAGGATTAAAACTATTCCCAGAATAACCGGGCTGAAAGCTATAGCTACAGATTCAATCTCTCTCGGCATCAATGCAAACAATGCAAAAATCCACATAAAATACCAGTCGGGGCGGGGGTTTGCATAAATATCAGACGGATCAGGAGGTTTCCCTATTTCGGGGGGACCAACAATTAATGAAAGAATCACAATTACTAAAATTACGAGAACACCAAAAGCGAGGTCTCTCCAGCCTGCATTGGGCCAGAATGGAACTCCTTTATCTCTCAGCATTTCCTGGTACCATTTTCTGTAATTTGCCGGATCAACTTTTTTGCCGGCCTTCGGAGGTTCAGATATGCCGTTTCTGACAACCAGATATAAATGGAGACCAATCAAAGCGAATAGCATTGCCGGAATTAAAAAAACATGTATAGAAAAAAACCTGCCTACAGTCAACCCGGTTATCGTTTCGCCTCCCAGGAATATCCTGGCAACTGCTTTGCCAAAAAATGGTATCCGCCCGGCTTGTTCAGCTCCAACAATTGCTGACCATACTCCATTACTGTCCCATCTGAGCAATTGACCGGTAAACCCCATTGTAACTGTAAGAACTAACAATATCGAACCACTTATCCAACTCATTTCCCGCGGATATTTAAAAGCTGCCATCAGATATACCCTGATCATATGAATGCCAACAAGCAGAATCATCGCCGATGCTCCAAAATAATGTATGCCACGCAGAAAATGTCCGAAATGAGCCTGATAAGTAATGTATTTCAATGATTCATAAGCGGGTCCGGTAGACGGTTGATACAGAAAGGCCAGTGCAAGGCCTGTAACAACCTGAAGTATAAAACAAAAGAGAGTTGCACTTCCAAATACATACAACCAATTAGCATCAGGCGGTACAAGATGGTCAGCCAGTGGGTTTATTGCTTCGGTTGTTCCTGTCCGGTCATCAAACCAGTTCCATATTTTTCTCAGAGTTTTCAATCGGAAAGCATTATAAGGTTGTTATCGGGATTGGACTTTCCAATATCTGGACTTCATTCTTATCAATACGCACCGGGTATTGTGAAAGATTTTTTGGAGGGGGACCGGCAGCATAAGATCCATCTTTGTTAAATACTCCGCCATGACACGGGCAGAGAAAAATTTCAGCATCAGGCAGCCAGTGAACGGGACAACCAAGATGAGTGCAGTGGACAGAGAAAGCAATAAACTGAGTGTCGGATACCCGTCTCAGCCAGCTGGCAGTTTTAGATACCGTTCCCGTCCAGGGTAATGAGGATGAGTTCGGGAAATCGACTAATACAGTTTCCCCTGTTTTAAACTTATCAACATTACCTACAGATCTCCACATTTCAGGTTTCTTTCGTGCCAGCGGTTCAAGAAAAACCCCGATAACAGGTATAGAAATTATTATTGCTAATATTCCTCCGGAAATTCCAAGTAATTTAATGATAAACGAGCGACGGTCACTATCCATATTAAGGTCATTTTTCATTATTTATTTCCTCAATCCATCCTGCTAATGAAACTGCCATGCACAAAATGCCAACTCCTGAAAGTATAAGAGAAGTCAGAAATCCCCAAAGCAGAAGAGTAGTACCAAATGCCAGCGCCAAAGGCCAATATGTAGAATTTGGTATTATTTCCGGGTCGGAGGGCTGAAGCGGGTATTCTTTCTCATTAAATTTGATAACTGGTTCATCCATAATTGATTGTTAATCTTAATACTTTTAAAGTTTCTTTTCTTATATATTTTCTTCCTTATGCAATTGTGCCATTGCACCCTTGTGCCTTTACGCCATAGTGCCATCGTGTCTTTGCGCCGCAGCACCCGCAAACCAACGCAAAAGTATTATCATTATATTGGTAAGATAAATAATGCATGCCGGTACCCACATGATCAATCCTCCCATCATCTGATCGGTACTATCATTGATACCCCAATCCGAATGGATCATTTTAATCAGATTCAGATTTTCCGGTTGCATTCCGCCGGTAAACATATCTGCAGGAGCAAAAGTTATCAGAATTCCCAATACCGTACACCCTACACAGGCCAGAAAAAGATAGGCCGAACTCTGAAGAGGCTCTAATCTCCTGAAACTTATAGGGGAGTAAACCGGCCAGATAAAAAACCATCCCAGAACCGGCAGGATTATCATTTGGGTATCCATAAGGAATGTTGAGTCATTCATTTGCATCATAAAAGCCGGTAAATGCATTATCCACATGGATCCCACTCCTAAAAACCATGCAACCAGAGGATAGAAAAGGAAATTACCTGCCTTTTTTAAGAATCCTGACCGGAATACTTTCTCAAGAAAATCCTTATCGGTCCCGGAAAGTATCAAAGGGGGTATTATAAGAAGCAGCACGATATGCTGTACCATATGTGCGCTGAAAAGGTAATATTTACTCAGAAAATCCAATGGGGAAATAGTTACAAGAATAAATAGAATTACTGCAGAAAAAAACAGCGGGCTCCTGCGTGAAAAACGGTACCCGTTTGTAATATAATGAAAGGCGATCATGAGGACGATGACCAGTATTGCCATTATATTCAGATGCCAGTAACCTAGAAGAAATTTTGTTGTATTCATATGAGTGCACCAAGGTAAACCACACTAAAAACCACAATCCATACCGCATCTACAAAATGCCAGTAAATTGCGGCAGAACTAAGGGCAGTACGTTCGATTGTTTTAAACTTGCCATTCATGAGCATAATTAAAACAATCAATAATACCAGTAAGCCAATCAGGACGTGTAATCCATGAAAGCCTGTCAGAGTAAAGAAGGCCGATCCGAAAACGTTTTTACTGATTGTGAAGTTCAGCTTATAAAGTTTTAAATATTCCGTTGTCTGGCCAAGAATAAAAACCAATCCTAATATAATTGTTGAGGCAAGCCAGATCTTTAGGGCTTTCCTGTTTAGCCTTTTAAGACTGACATCCGCAAGAAAAATCGTAATACTGCTCGAAAGCAGGGCAATTGTGAAAATACCGGTTCTTTTTATATCAAGATAATGTGATGATTCAGAAAGAACACCTCCTGTACGGCTGAAATATATATATGAAATAATTAATGCCAGAAAAAAGAAAGATTCTGATCCCACAAAAAAGAACATCAGTATTCTATTTTTATTCATCACCTGTTTTTTTAATTTTGTTTTTGTTTTCCCTTTTCCAGTCGGGATCTTCAGGATGCAACATATCCCATAATGGCCTCCGGCTTCTTACTAATGGCACTTTTTCAAAATTCTTTTGCTGAGGCGGCGACGATGTTAACCATTCAAGAGTCCATGCATTCCAGGGATTATTTCCTGCTATCTTACCATGCCTGAGACTGTAAAAGATATTCCAGAAAAACAGAATAAATGAAATACCGAAGACACATGCGCTAATTGTTGAGAAGAGGTTAAGTGTGCCAAGATACGGGAGATCGGGATAGGTATAAACGCGACGTGGCATTCCTAATAAACCGAGAAAGTGAAACACAAAAAAAGTACAGTTAAAACCGATAAAATAGAGCCAGAAATGCCATTTCCCTATCTTTTCTGAAAGCATCCTGCCTGTTATTTTCGGGAACCAGTAGTATGCCGCTGCAAAACCTCCTGTCAGTGAACCTCCGATCAATACATAATGTATGTGAGCAACTACAAAATAAGTATCAGTCAATCTCCAGTCGACCGGGACCAGTGAGAATCCTACGCCACTCAGTCCGCCGATCGTGAAGTTAACCACCAGCGCCAAAGCAAAGAGCATTGCTGTTTTCAATTGTACAGAACCGCCCCACATTGTTGCTATCCAGTTAAATATCTTAACCCCTGTAGGGACTGCAATAAGCATGCTTGATGCAGCAAAGAAAGCATTAAAAGTTGTTCCCAGTCCGACTGCAAACATATGATGGGCCCATACCCCGAAAGACAATAACATAATTGCAACTGATGAGGCAGCTATAAATTCGTATCCGAATATTGGCTTACGCGAGAACACGGGTATCACTTCCGATACCATTCCAAAGGCTGGTAATGCAAGTATATATACTTCAGGATGTCCAAAACCCCAGAAAAGGTGCTGCCACATCACAGGAGATCCACCTGTGGCACTCACAAAGAAATGTGCATCAAATTGCCTGTCGATTAGTATCATGAACAGCGCTGCATTAAGCACGGGGAAGGCTGCAAGAATTAAAAATGAATTTACGAATACCATCCAGACAAAAAGAGGAAGCTGGTTCATCAGAATTCCCTTTGTCCTCATAGTAAGTGTTGTAACAACAAAATTCAATGCTGCACCTACTGAACCTATACCCATCAGTAAAAGGCTGATGGCCCAATAGTCTACACCTTTTGTTGAACTGAAAAACCTTTCACTTAATGGTGCGTAACTGAACCAGCCAACATTGGGCATTCCACCTGCAAAAAAACTTGCATAAAGGATCAGCCCTCCCAACAAGAAAATCCAATAGCTGAAAGCATTAAGTCGCGGAAATGCCATCTCATTTGCCCCGATCATTAAAGGCAGGCAGTACGTGGCAAATCCTAATAACATCGGAGTAAGTACCAGAAAAATCATATTGGTACCATGAGTCGTAAATATCTGATTGTAAGCTTCCGGAGAAAGAAAATTGTTTAAAGGACGCATGAGTTGAATGCGCATCATCAGAGCCTCACCAAAACCAAGCACGAAGAAGAATAAGGCTGTGCATAGATACATTATACCTATGAGCTTGTGATCGACAGTTGAAAGCCATTGCAATAATCCTTCACCGGTTCTTATATCAGGGATAGGTTTAGTTGGTTCAGGTATATGAATATTTAACTTCATTTTAAATCCTCCAGGTATTTTACCAGTGCTTCAAGTTCATTGTTTGAAAGAATAAAATTTGGCATATGCGAACCTTCTTTAAGTTTTTGTGGGTTTTGAAGCCATAAATAAAGGTTTTTTGGTGTATTTGGGAGAACCCCGCTAATTAATGTTTTTCTTGAAGCCAGATGAGTAAGATCAGGTCCGATATGTGATACTGCCACTATTCCTGATATGGAATGGCAACCGGCACATGTCCTTTCACTGAATAATCTCATGCCTCTCTGACCAACACTATCAACTGGAAGAGATGGCACTTTTTGCTGTTCCTGAACCCATCGTTCAAATTCATTTTTAGTCTCCGAAATCACAAGAATACGCATCCCGGCATGCTGAGTACCACAATATTCACTGCAGGCTCCTTTATATTCTCCTGTATCAGAAGCTTCTAACCATGAATAATTTGATGTGCCCGGTATGGCATCAATTTTTCTGCCAAGTTCCGGTACCCACCAGTCATGTATGACATCAGCTGACTCCACTCTCATCAAAAGTTTTTGATGAACGGGAATATGCAGTTCATTTGCAGTGGTGATATTGTATTTTGAATATTGCATTTCCCACCACCATTGCCTTGCTGTTATTATTAAATCGGCTTGCTGGTCCTTATCCACCGGCTGATCAATGTCTTTCATGAATCTGACGGTGAAATAGAGAAAGATTACAAGAATCAGGAACGGAATGATCGTCCACGTGATTTCCAGCCACTTTATACCGGTTATCTGTTCCGGCTCACCCTGATGTCGTTTTGAACGGTAATGAATTGCTCCGATAAGTACTGCAACAATAATGATTATCATTATGATTGCAGCGAGAAGCAGGAACCAGAGAAAAAGTTTATTGATATAATCCTCATTAGGAGATGAGGATCTGGACATTTCTGAAAAAAATCGATGAATGCTATTTAGAATCCCGCCCATATAAATTTACTGAGTTATAATACACGGTGCAAATTATTGTAATAATATGATGAAAGAATACTCCGGAGATCTTGAATCCCAATATTAAAAGACCACAGTTTTTAAATCAGTTAAGTAAATATAGTAATAAAACTTCTCTTTTGAGTCTTTATGTAAATTAATCAGGTTTGTCATTTTCTGAGAAACATCCCTTTAAATAATTATCTCCTTATTAATGGTCATTCAACATTTATCCATCGGTAATCGTTTTAAATGACGAACAAATGCGACAGTAGAAAGGAACTTACAGGTTCCTCTTAATTGGGCCAATCATTGCTGCGGGGACAATCCATTCTTCAAATTGTTGTTCTGTCAAAAGCCCTAATTCCAAAGCTGCTTTTTTCAAAGTTGAATTATCGTCCGTAGCTTTTTTGGCAATTATCGCAGCATTTTCATACCCGATATGAGTGCTTAATGCAGTCACAAGCATTAATGAATTTCTAAGGTTCTCTTCAATCCGTTCCAGATTTGGTTTAATGCCGATAACACAATTATCATTGAATGCTTTGCAGGCATCTGCAATAAGGGTAGCAGATTGCAATAAAGCACTTATCATGACCGGTTTAAAAACATTAAGCTCGAAGTGGCCATTTGAACCTGCAACAGAAATGGTTGTGTCGTTACCCATTATTTGTGCACAAACCATGGTCAAAGCTTCTGTCTGAGTCGGGTTTATTTTGCCGGGCATAATTGACGATCCGGGTTCGTTTGATGGAATAGTAATTTCTCCAATTCCCGACCTTGGTCCCGATGCCATCATTCTGATATCGTTTGCTATTTTCATTAAGCTAACTGCCAATTGTTTTATTGCTCCATGAGTTTCTACTATGGCATCATTTGCTGCCAAAGATTCGAATTTGTTTTCAGCAGAAATGAAAGGCAGCTTTGTCAGTTGCGCAATTGTGGCTGCAACCTCTCTGGCATAACCCTCCGGAGTGTTCAAACCTGTTCCGACAGCGGTTCCCCCCATAGCTAACTCTGAAAGATGCGGTAATGTGTTTTTCAACGCCTTTATTCCATGTTTCAATTGTGACACATACCCTGAAAATTCCTGTCCGAGCGAAATAGGGGTCGCATCCATTAAATGAGTACGACCGATTTTGACAATTCCGGCCAGTGCTAAAGATTTATCAGACAAGGTATTAATTAGTATCTCTATCCCCGGGATGGTATATTCGACTATTTTTTTGTAGGCTGCAATATGCATCGCTGTCGGAAAAGTATCGTTGGATGACTGGGACTTATTCACATCATCATTTGGGTGAATGAACCGTATTCCTATTCCTAATTTGTTGCCCAGCAATACATGGGAGCGATTTGCAATAACCTCATTGCAATTCATATTCGTATGAGTTCCTGAACCTGTTTGCCATATAACCAAAGGGAACTGCTCATCAAGTTTTCCTGCTATAATTTCATCACATACCTCTGAAATAATCTTCATTTTATCGGCTGATAATAATCCGAATCTATTGTTTGTAATCGCAGCAGCCTTTTTCAAATAACCAAACGCATGAATAATTTCAACAGGCATAGATGCGGCCGGACCAATGGGGAAATTCATTATTGATCGTTGTGTTTGAGCCCCCCAATATTTATCCACAGGTACCTGGACCTCCCCCATAGTATCTTTTTCTATTCGATAATTCATATCATATATATTAGGCTAAGCTACCTTTTTCTAATTGTTTTTTAGAAAATTTCTTAATACGTATTGCAATATTCCCCCATTTTGATAATAGGCTACTTCCATTAATGAATCAAGTCTTGCAATTACATTAAATTCCAATTTAGCTCCATTATTTTTTGTTGCTATAACTTTAATTTCCTTATTAGGAGTCAGATCATCAAGATTTAGAATATCGTACGTTTCGTTACCTGTCAGATCAAGGTAGTCAATATTTTCTTCATCTTTAAATTGAAGAGGCAAAACACCCATGCCCACCAGGTTACTTCGATGAATCCGTTCAAAACTTTCGGCAATTATGGCACGTACCCCTAATAACGATACTCCTTTTGCTGCCCAGTCCCTTGAAGAGCCACTCCCATATTCTTTACCGGCAATAATAATAAGGGGAATATGATCAGCTTTATATTTTTCAGCAGCGTCAAAAACCGTCATAATCTCACCGCTCGGGAAGTAAATTGTAAATCCGCCTTCCTTATCAACTAATTCATTTTTTAAGCGAACATTGGCAAATGTTCCTCTCATCATTATTTCATGATTTCCTCTGCGTGAACCATAGGAATTAAAATCCTTTTTATCAATACCTTGAGCTTTGAGATATTCACCCGCCGGGGAATCTTCTGCTATGGACCCTGCAGGGGAAATATGATCTGTTGTAATTGAATCGCTCAGTTTAAGTAAAACATTAGCGGAATTAAAATCAGAGATTTTCTCCGGCGTTAAGGAAATATTCTTAAAAAACGGAGCTTCTTTGATGTAGGAAGATTTTTTATCCCAATGATATATATCACCCTTTGGGATGTTCAATATTCCCCATTTTTCATCACCTATAAAAATACTTTTATAATTCGATACGAAATCTTTTGGCTCCAGCACTTTATTCATAACATTCTGGATTTCTTCCATAGAAGGCCATATGTCACGCAAATATACAGGCTCAAGATTCGGATCAAATCCCAGTGGTTCGTTTTGAAAATCAATATCAATCCTCCCAGGAATAGCATAAGCAACTACGAGAGGAGGAGAGGCTAAAAAATTCATCTTTATAAGCGGATGTATTCTGGCCTCAAAATTTCGGTTACCTGAAAGAACCGAAGCAACAACTAATTTATTTTCAATAATTGCTTTGTTAATATAAACAGGTAATGGTCCGCTGTTCCCAATGCATGTGGTACAACCATAACCTACTGTGTGAAATCCCAACGCCTCCAAAAAAGAAAGCAAATTGGCCTTTTCCAGATATGTTGTCACTACTTTGGATCCCGGCGCGAGACTTGTTTTAACCCAGGGTTTTGTTATCAGTCCTCTTTCAACAGCTTTCCTTGCAAGTAATCCGGCTGCTACCATGACACTTGGATTTGAAGTGTTTGTACAGCTGGTAATTGCTGCAATTACCAGTGATCCATCACTGAAAAGGTATTCTGAATTATCGACTTTTATTTTCACACTTTTGAGACCGTTCCTTATGTCCCGTTCCGGTCCTATTTCAATGCCAGCTGCAGCTATTTTATTATGCATAGAGTCGGTTTCCTTTAATTTTTCTTCAAGATGCCCGCCTTCGTTTGACCATTGTCCTTCAGCTCTTGAATCCAAAGAAATATATTCTCTCTCATGGCTGTTTTTCAGAATATCAATGAACCTGTCTTTTACGTTGGTTAATAAAATTTTGTCCTGTGGTCGTTTTGGACCGGCAATAGATGGTTCAATATCACTTAAATTCAATTCTATAATTTCAGTAAATTTTATCTTATCTTCATTTTCACGCCATAAAAGGTTTGTTTTCAAATATTTCTCTACTGTTTCTATTTGTTTTTTGTTTCTTCCGGTAATCCTTAAATATTCCAATGTCTTATGATCAGGGGGAAAATAGGTTACGGTGCATCCGAACTCAGGCGACATATTGGAAATTGTTGCCCTGTCAGGAACTGAAAGATTATTTAATCCTTTACCAAAAACCTCTACAAACTTTCCAACGACACCTTTCTTTCTTAACAGCTCAGCAACAGATAACACTAAATCTGTTGCTGTTGTACCTTCCTTTAAATTTCCTGTCAGTTTTAATCCGACCACTTCCGGAAGCATAATATAAACAGGTTGTCCGAGCATTACTGCTTCAGCTTCTATACCACCAACTCCCCAACCAATTACGCCAATACCATTTACCATTGGAGTATGAGAATCAGTTCCTACCAAAGTATCCGGAAATATAATTCCATCTCTCACAGTGACTACTTTTGCCAGGTATTCGAGATTCACCTGATGACATATGCCCATTCCTGGAGGAAGTACATTAAAGTTATCAAACGAGGATTTGGCCCACTTTAACAGGGAGTATCTCTCATTATTGCGTTCATATTCCAATGCTACATTTCGTTGATAAGCATAATTTGTACCGTAAAAATCGACCTGAACAGAATGGTCAATTATTAAGTCAACTGGAACCTGAGGATTAATTAGTTTAGGGTTTTTATTCTTGCGGGCTACTTCAGATCGTATAGACACAATATCTACAATTGAAGGGATACCGGTAAAATCCTGCATTAATACCCTTGCAGGTAAATATGGTATTTCTTTATGCGTTTGTTTTGGATTCCAGTTTAATATATTATCCAGGTGAGTTTTATTGAAACTACTGTTGTTAAAATTTCGAATTACATTTTCCAGCAAGATCCTGATAGAAAAGGGCAATTCTTCAACATCATAGCCCTGCTTAGACAATACACCCAGGGAAAAATATTTGAACTTGCCCAATGGCGTTGTCATTATTTTACCTGTTTTTTCTATTGTATCCATAACATGATATTGTTTGATATTTATATAAACAAAACATGAAAAAGCATCTAATGTTTATCAAAACCGTTTTTATTTAGTTACTTCAAAACAATATCTTACTATCGCATCTACATGAATTTTAGTTGTATTCAACATAGGAATACCTGCATAAGAAGATTCTTTCAGGATAAGCGGAAACTCGGTGCAACCAAGAATCAGGGAGTCAATATGCTGTTTCTGTATCATTTTCTCTATGATCCCGATAAGCATCCGGCGAGTATCATCTTTGAAGATTCCAAGTTCAATTTCGCTGAATAACTTATAATTAATAAGTTCCCTGTCTTCCTTATCCGGCATTATCACATGTATACCATGTTTTTTAAATATATCCGTGAAAAACGACGCTTCCATGGTAAATCCCGTCCCAAACAATCCTGTTCTCTTATACCCTCTTTTAATGCTTTCGTCACAAGCAGCCTCAACTATACTGATCAGAGGAATTCCGCATTTTTCTTTTATCCGGTCAAACAGCAAATGAGGTGTATTGGCACTCAGTACGGCAAATTCAGCTCCAGCCCTTTTCAAACCTTCTATTTTTTCTAACAGTAAAGTGGTAACCTGATCATATTTTTTCTCCTTCATCAGATTAAGAAATTCCGACATATTTACGCTGTAAATAATAATTTCAGGATAATTTAAATCTCCATTCTCATTTTTAAAAGAATTGATAATTTCCTTGTAATAATCAATGGTTGCTTCAGGTCCCAGACCTCCGATAATCCCGATTTTTTTCATGCATGGTGTTATTATTATCTTGTTAATACTGCTTTTTGTTCATTTATCTTTTTTGCCAGCGACTGAATTGTCTCCTTTTTAACTAGTTTGAAAAAGCCTTCTCTCACAGGCGAATAATCATCATGTAAAGGACATGGACTTTCTCCATCACATCGTTTTAAACCAAATCCGCATTTTGAAAAGAACTTATCACCTTCCATTACCCTGATTACATCATATATCGTTAATGGAGTTGCAGTCTGGTCAAAGAAAAATCCTCCTCCTCTTCCTTTAATCGATGAAATTAATTCCGCCCGGGCTAAATTCTGTAAAACCTTAGCTGTAAATTGTTCAGGGGAATCAATCTCTTTTGAGATTTCTTTAAATCCAGGTCTTTTTCCCTCCTGGTTTTGAATAAAAATATAAACCAGAGCCCTGATAGCATATTCAGTTGTTTTTCCAAGCATTTGAGTAAATACGCTTAATTTATAAGTTAAATTATTTTACAAATTCAATATTGGAATCCAGTGACATGATAACCAGAGCTTTAAATTCACTTTTCAATGAAAGATTATGGTTTTGACGTGCAGGTATAATAAAGGAGTCTCCAGCCTGAAGCAAATGCTCCTTTTCATCAATTTTGAGTAGTGCGCTACCTTCCTGCAATATCAAAACTGCTTCTTTAGTGCTATAATGCAATGGCATTTGCATACCGGACTGACCAGTTACTTTTAATACTTTGAATGATGCTCCTGTTTTTAGCGAAACTAATTCGGGTTTATTTATTGTTTTCATAATATATATTTTATTCATTTATGAGTTCAATGGCTCTCGGAAATAAAATACTATTTTCCAGCTGGATATGTATTTGCAGATCTTTCCCGAAATCCTTTAATTGGTTTAGAGTAACTTCGTAAGTTGTACTGGCATCTTCAGGAATACAATAATTCTTAGAGAGTTCAGATATTTTTCTAAATCTTTGGTCTGCGTTACGATGCTCTTCAATCATCATTACAATTGGTTGTGAAATAGAACGAAACGGGGACCTGGGTAATGGAGAATTATCATTTTTCGCGGCTTCCAGCCATTTTATAAATGGAAACAACATAATTTCCTCTTCCTGATTGTGTATAGCGAAATCCCTGGAAAAACCAGCAAACAACGCCTTTATTTCAAAGAGTTCAGAATGTTGCTCTCCATGTACCTGACAAATTATTTCGAGGTTTTTCCTTAATAATGGAATATTCTCACGGACATATGTATGGTGTCTTTTAACAATATAGTCGCATAGATCTTTCAATGTAAGATTATAGAAATATTCAGATTCTGGATCTCTTTGAACGAAAAGGGTTTTCAATGAATCAGACATGATATTCACAGCTTAAATTTCTTTCCACAAATATATAATTATTTTACTATAAAAAGATATTGATGTCTTTTTATAATATTTTATTACTATTTTTGCATCGGAAAGTATGGACAGTCAAAATTCATTAATGATGATAACTCATAATTTAGGGTATCCGCGTATCGGAAATAACAGAGAAATAAAAAAGGCCATTGAAGGTTATTGGTCAGGGAAAATCAATTATAATCAGTTAATTCAGACCAGCGCTGAGATAAAACAGAAAAACTGGTTATTACAAAAGGATTTGGGTATTGATTTGATTCCTTCCAACGACTTTTCATTTTATGACCATGTATTGGATATGGCGTTTACAATTAATGCCATTCCTGAACGATATTCCGATCTTAAAGGTAATTCCGAAGAATCAAAACTTAACCAGTATTTTTCATTGGCACGCGGTTATCAGAAAGGTGGAGTAGACATCATTGCAATGGAAATGACCAAATGGTTTGATACGAACTACCATTATATTGTACCCGAATTTTATAAAAATCAAAAATTCAATCTCTCCAATTTAAAATTCATAGACGAATTTCTTGAAGCAAAAAAGTTAGGTATTATCACTAAGCCCGTTTTATTGGGTCCTGTATCTTTCCTGCTGCTTGGTAAGGAAAAAGAACCGGATTTCGATCGCATAGATATATTAAAAAATCTTCTCCCGGTATATTTTGAAATGCTTAAGATCTTAATCATTAATGGCGCCAAATGGATTCAGTTTGATGAACCTTTTCTGGCATTGGATCTTACTCAGAAACAAAAAAAAGCTTTTAAGATGGCTTATTTACGGATCAGGGAGAATTTCCCTGAAATCCATATTCTGGTTGCCACTTACTTTGAAGGGTTGCGTGATAATTCGGAATTGGCGTTGAGCTTGCCTGTTGATGCAATTCATCTCGATCTTGTGAAAGCGCCTGAGCAACTTGAGCATATTCTGAACATAATTTCAGAAGATAAAATATTATCTCTTGGCATTGTCGATGGTAGAAACATCTGGAAGAATAATTTTGAAAATTCATTAAAACTTATAAATAATGCTATCGCAAAGATTGGAGAGGAAAGGGTTATGATAGCCCCTTCATGTTCTTTGCTTCATGTCCCCTGCGATCTGGATCTGGAAAGCAACGAGAAAGTTTTACCACCTGAAATTAAACAATGGTTTGCATTTGCAAAGCAGAAGATTGAAGAAGTAGTTTTACTTAAGCAATTATCTGCCCATAACGGAGATGAATTAACAGAAAAGCTTTATGAAAACAATCAGAAAGCTATTCAAAGCCGGAAAACGTCAAGACTTATTCATAACGATGCGGTAAAGGAACGTATCAACCTCATAGAACATTATGAAGGAATAAAAAGAAAACCATTCCCGTCGCGTAAAAAGAAACAACAAAAATATCTTGGCCTTCCGCTATTCCCCACAACCACGATTGGCTCATTTCCCCAAACCAGTGAAGTGAGGAGTTGGAGAGCAAAGCTGAAGAAGAAAGAACTCACATTAAAGGAATATAATCGTCTTATACAAACGGAAATAGAACGAATCATTCGCTGGCAGGAAAATGTTGGTCTGGATGTTTTGGTGCATGGTGAATTTGAACGCAACGATATGGTTGAATATTTCGGTGAAATGTTAGATGGTTTCACATTTACCCGCAGTGGCTGGGTTCAAAGTTATGGAACGCGTTACGTAAAACCACCAATTATATTTGGCGATGTTCTGCGACCAACCCCTATGACAGTGGATTGGATTAAATATGCGCAGTCTCTGACATCAAAACCAGTTAAAGGAATGTTAACGGGGCCTGTTACAATCCTTGAATGGTCCTTTGTAAGGGATGATCAGCCCCGATCAGAAACATGCTATCAGATTGCCCTGGCAATCAGGGATGAAGTGCTCGATCTGGAACAGGCAAACATTAAAATCATTCAACTTGATGAACCTGCACTCAGGGAGGGCTTACCTCTCAGAAAAAAGGATTGGAAATTGTATCTCGACTGGTCTGTCAAAGCTTTTCGTCTTTCTTATGCCGGTGTTAAAGATGAAACACAAATCCATACACATATGTGTTATTCCGAATTCAACGATATCATTCAAAGCATCACTGCCCTTGATGCTGATGTTATAACTATTGAATGTTCGAGATCACAGATGGAACTTCTTGACGCCTTTAATATATATGAATATCCCAATGATATAGGACCAGGGGTATACGATATTCATTCACCCCGGGTACCATCAATCAATGAGATGGTTGATCTTCTGAAAAAAGCTTCCGTTGTCATCCCCAAAGAAAATATCTGGGTTAATCCTGATTGCGGATTAAAAACACGAGAATGGGGAGAAACTAATAAAGCTATTATTGAAATGGTAAATGCGGCCAGAATGGTTCGCGAAAAAATCTAAAACAGTAACATAATAATTAAAATAAATAATCATGGCTATAAAAAAAGCATGGATAGAAGAAGGTTGCTCCGCATGTGGTTTGTGCGAAGAAATTTGTCCTGAAGTTTTTAAACTGGAAGACGTGGCAATTGTAATTGAAGGGGTAAACTTTTCTGATTATGAGGATAAAATAAAAGAAGCGGCAGAGAGTTGTCCTATGGAGGTTATAAAATTCTCTGAGTAATCGCATTTTAATCTTATCCTTTCAGCATTCCATTAATCAGGATGTAATAAGGATTTCGTTTAACAGATCCGTTTCGCTATTAATTCTTTATGTTTTGTATTAAATAACACAAAGAAACAAAAAGTACTTCTTAAGCATATGATTTTACAGCTTCACCGGGGAGAAGTACATGAATATAACCGTCAACCAGGTGAATATTTTGAGTTAAAGACTTCTTTTACTCCCGAACCTATTATTGATATGGGTGGAGTAAGGAGTTTAAAACATTTTTATTACAAAAGCGGGTGACGTCATAAGCTATTTTGTAAAAAATTGAATCCCATCAATTTAACCAATATATTTGATTTTTAATTGATTAAGCAGTTCGTGGTATTGTTCATGAACTCCGTGACCTACAACATCTTCCTCAATTTTTTCAAATTGTTCAAAAATCTCTTTTTGGCTCTATTCACTAAGTGTTTTATTTGCCATAGGAAACAGAATGTTTTCTTCTTTTTGGATATGATTTTGTAAAAGGTTTACGTAGTTTGTAAGATTCGCCGCTATTAATTCACTTGAACAAGTGTCGCCTAATTTACAGTTTTCCAGGCCTCTGTTTATTTCTTTTATATAGCCCCGTCCAAGCGTGTGTTCCCGGAGCATAACTCCAATTGGACCATTTTCTTTTGGTATTCCTGCTAAAACAAGCGCAGGAAACAGGACATTTTCTTCTTTACCGTGGTGGCATTTATCAGCAAATGTTTTTAGGAAATCAACAATCTGCTCAACATCTTTTATATAATATCCTTTGTTTGCTTTTATGTTCCCAGCAATTTTGCTCATTATGCTAAGCATCACTTTTATTGCTTTATGTTCATTTATTAAATCTTCTGTTGGTGTCATAATTCGGATTTGTTTAAGTTTTGACAACTAATTACAGGAATTGTTCTTATTAATCGAATGACTTTTTTTCATTTGGTTTTATGAATCTTTCTAACAATATCTCTGTTCTGAGATAAAGACGGATTAGGTGTTTTTACAACAAGGAATCTTAAATCAAAATTGCTGTTGTTAGACCACCCATGAGGAATATTTGAAGGGCTGACAATTAAAGTATCTTTGGAAACTTCTTTTATTTCATCACCAATTTCCACAGTACCTGTGCCTTCAAGAACGTAAAAAAAGACATCAACCGGCGTGATATGTTTGATAAGCTTTTGGCCCGATTTTAAGCAGATATGAGCCGCCTGGACATAGTTGGTTTCATGAATTTTTTTAGCTTCCACACCATGTGGATTTTTTGTCGCTTCAATTTCGTTATAATTTATGGTTTTCATTTTTAATGAATTAAGTTAAATTAAATGCGTCGATGTGTTTACAGTAACCGCATTCATCTGTTTTTGTTTTAGATTAAACTGCCAAATGTGATTCTTTCTCACCTTCCGCGAATTTGAAAAATTGAACATATGCTTCAATATATTCTCTTCCGGCCGCAACATTGTTGACATCAAAATTCTTTAATGACATCACCTTATTAAAACGTATGGTCAATTCAGCCAGTTTTTCTTTTGATATAACATCTTAAAGTTGGGATAAGTTCCCTAATTCTATAGATTTATCAGCAACCATGATTTTTTCATCAATGGAGTACTGAAGGCTTTATCCCGGTATTAGGCACTCCTTCCCCAGTTCAATGGATCCTTACGAGAGTTTCAAAGAAGTTTTTTTCAGCGAGTTTTATCCGTTCATTAAAGAGAACCACCACCATCTATATCAACAACTATGCCGGTAACAAAATCATTTTCTAACAGCATGATTATCGAATGTGCTATTTCATCAGGTTTCCCTATTCTACCTAAAGGTAAACTCTCTGCCATTTGTTTAAACAGCATTTGTTTTTGTTCATTTTTCATCCAATCATATTAAGGTGTATCAATAATACAAGGTGAAACCATATTTACGCGTATTGAACCTAATTCAGAAGCCATAGTCTTGCCCAATGCTAAAATGGCTCCGTTTACTGCCGCCAATCCCGCTGTTCCAGGGATAGCTTTTGGTTCTGATCCTGCTATTACAAAAACAATGCTTCCATTTTTAGATAAAACTGGAAGTGCATGTTTAGCTGAAAAATAATAACCAAAAAACTTACTATTAAAAGCTTTCTGTAAAGCAAATGTTTCAATCTCATTGAATTTGCCACCAAGGGAATTACTTGCACCAACACAAACCAGATAGTCGACCTCTCCAATATCAATAAAGAAATTTTTTACTGCTAATTCATCAGTAAAGTCTAAAATTATACTCTATTTTAACTGGACCTACTTTGGGGAAGCCGACACCGCGAATTGGATTTGTATTTATTTGCTATCAACCTTAAGAAATATCAATTTTTCTCTTGGTTCCATTGATTCCGGAACATGGTAAAGCTGTTGAACCTTTTTCATTTCATCTATTATGAGTGTATCTACAATCCGCGCATATTGTTTTGTAGTTGAAATATTGGAATGGCCAAGCATTTTTGAAACAGCCTCCATCGAAACTCGTGAGTAAGGGTTACTGTAGTAGCAAAGGTATGCCGTGCAGTGTGTGCTGAAAGATTTTTCTTTATATCACACAAATCAGCAATTTCCTTGAGGTAGGCATTCAATTTTTGATTGCTACCAACTGGTAGAAGTTTTTGCTCCAGTAAACATATCGGATCATTCTCATATTTTTTTATAATGGCAATAGGTACATCTAATAAGGGTATTTCACTTGGATTGCCAGTCTTTTTTCTTTTTGTTCTCAGCCATCTCTGGTTATTAATACCTATCGTTATATTTTCTCTTGTCAGGTTCTTAACATCAGTGAAGGCCAGTCCGGTAAAACAACAGAAAAGGAATATATCTTTTACGCGCCTCAAACGTTCGTTAGAAAATTCTTTATTGATAAGTAATTTTAATTCCGGGTCTGTAAGATAAGCTCTGTTAACCTCCTTCGGACGATAAGTAATATTCCTGAACGGATCCAATTTGAGCCAATCGTTGGAAAGAGCAATGCGAATGACCTTTCTTAAATTGCGGATGTATTTGACCGTTGTATTGTGTCCACAATTACGTACTGTCTTTAAATAGTGTTCAAAATTTTTAAGAAACTCATGGTTAATACTCTGCAAAGCTATGTCTTGTTGTTGGTATTTTGTTTGAATAAAGTTTTTTACGTGCATCAGGGTTGTTTCATACCTTGTAAGGGTAGCAGGAGCTATATCTTTCCCAACCAGCTCTCTGCATCTTTTATTGTGTTCCAGGAACAATTCCACAAGTCCTTTCCGTCTTGAGCTCCTGCCCTGCAATAAATCACCCAACATCCTTGCAGTAATCTCCTTGTCATTACTTTCAAGTTCCTTTTTATACTGGTACACCTTTAGTTTTAGGTGCTCAAGGTAATCGTTAACCTGTTTTGATGAGTTGGATACACCCTTAACAATCCCCTTTTCTTGATTCCACAGTTGAGGTTCGACGCTCTGATGTGTTGAAACCTCAGCTCTTTCACCATTAACAGTGATTCTCATAAAAATCGTTAGCTCACCATTATTCAAAGTCTTAGTCCTTTTTAAATAGAATAAGATTCTGAAAGTTGATTTTTCTGTTTTCATCGACATCGGTTTAGTCAAAAAACTCAATACAAAGGTACTATGTTATTAAGAACAGCACAACTGCATATCATAGCAAATCAATGCATTATGTTTCATTAGGTGGAGTTTGGATTTAAAATTTCATGTCCACCGAATAAGACACTAAGGAGATGCCTTTTTTTGCATTAGGTTGCACGGTGGAAAATAAAAACGTCCTGTAAATCAATCATTTTACAGGACGTTGCTTTAATTTGCTATCAACTTTGCGGAGAGAGGGGGATTCGAACCCCCGGTACCCTTTTGAGGTACACACGCT